>ERZ808046.232-NODE-232-length-67647-cov-7.305328_pt1 | contig 67647 bp, 65 predicted proteins | sample MGYA00380196_ERZ808046 | MGnify/ENA primary metagenome ERZ808046 (study PRJEB31490, sample SAMN06133421) | mouse gut metagenome | isolation source: Z6_2 | host: mice | place: China: Chengdu | collected 2015-05 ... | reverse complement strand
TCCCGCGAGGGGCGTGTGAGTAGAAATGACCGTGAAACATCTCGTCGAGGCACGCAACTGGGTCACGTCCCGCGAGGGGCGTGTGAGTAGAAATGGTCGTGCAAGCCAGCCAGTAGTAGTAATGGAAGGTCACGTCCCGCGAGGGGCGTGTGAGTAGAAATTACCGTGTCCAGCTTGGGGCATTCTAGAAAAGAGGTCACGTCCCGCGAGGGACGTGTGAGTAGAAATCCGGGGGGAGGTTATTGTGTTTGATCCTGTGACTATGTCACATACTGTGAGTGACGGCGAGAAAAATTGCACATAATCCGGTTGTCATAAAAAATATCAGAAGCCCAGCGCCTGAAACGCGTCCTTGGAAAGAAGTGCTCCGCTGCTTTCCACCACGGCTGCGGCGATCCGGTTGGCGTCCAGGATGGCTTCCTCCATGGATGCGCCCTGTTTTAACCGTGCGATGATCGTGCCAATATGAGAGTCCCCGGCTCCGATGGTATCGGTTTGTTCGGCTTTGATCCCGGGAATGTAAGCGGCTTGGTTGGCGGTTTCGTAGTAAGCACCCTGTTCGCCCAGGGTGACAATGACGGTGTTTCTGGTGCTCTGGTACAGTGTGTGGGCAGCTTCTTCTATGGTAGATTTTCTGGTATATTCCAGCGCCTCTGTCTCATTCAGATGCAGGATGGGAGAGAGGGCAAAGATCCGTGCCAGGATCTCCTGTGAGAGCACCAGGATTCTGGGGCCGGGGGCAAAATAGACCTGGAGTGCCGGGTGCTCTTCCAGAAAACGGACGATGTGGGTCCCGGTAGGCTCCTCAATCTCCAGGCCACAGATATAAACGCTGTCAATGGTATCTGTGTCAAGTTGTTCAAACCATTCCGGACGGAAACGATATTCTGCCCCCCGGTGGCAGACAAACGTACGTTCTCCTGAGGCTTCCACAAAGCAGTAGCAGCATCCGTTTTCCTGCTCCGGCGTAGGGATGGGACTTATGATTCCCTTTTCGGCCAGGGCTTCCCGGACGTAATGACCGTAAGTACCTTTTCCGACGGGTGAGAATAAGATATAGGGAATCTGAAAGAGCCGGATCATGTCCGATACATTGTAGGCGCAGCCTCCCAGGGACATGGTCTGCCTGATTACATGTACGTCCTCGCTGGTCTTTGGCAGATGATCCACATGGATGATCACATCTGTGACGGTGGAACCGATGACTAATACGTGTTTCATAATAAAAATCCCCCTGTATGTATTTTTATGAATTTGCTTTGGTCTGATGCTGTCTGTCATTATATATGGAAAGGGCATATCTTTCAAGTCCTGTGCCATTTTGTTTGAATTTCGGCATTGTTATCTATGTATTTTTATGCTATGCTATTACTAATAAAATTAATGTTGCGGAGAGGTTTGGTATGAAATTTTTAATGAATCAAAAGCTTGCGACGCGGATTGGTATTATTACAACAGCGCTTACCATAGCAGGGATGCTTTTGCTGTGGCTTATTGTGTCCAGCAGCGCTGCTTCTACGGTCAAAAATGACATTACCAATCAGATGACAGATGCAGTGGAGTCCAGAGCATCTATTATCAACGATTATGTGACTTCTGCGGAAGAATATGTCACAGCTTTTGCTTTGGGGCGTGAGGTGCATGATTTGCTTGCGGATCCGGAAAACCCGGAGCTTCTGGAGGAAGTTCAAACGTATACCGAGGATTTTGCCTCTGTCAAAGGTGTTTTTGAGGGGCTGTATATTGCGACTCCGGAAACACACGTTCTGACGCATACCTCTAAAGATGCGGTCGGCATGACGACCCGGACGGGAGATTCTCTGAAAGTATTTCAAGATACCATATTGGCACAGGCGCAGCTGACGAATCTGGGAATTATGAAATCTCCGGGTACGGGGAGCATGATTCTTTCCATGTACCATCCTATTTTTGAAGGTGGAAACTGCATCGGCTATGTGGGAGCCGGTGTCTATGCAAGCCGGCTGATGGATGTCCTGCTGGATCTGGACATAAAAGGGCTGCCGAACAGTGAATATGTATTTTTGAATTTGGAAGACGGGGTGTATCTGTATCACGAGGATGAAGAACTGCTGAATACACAGACAGAAGACAGCGGTTACCAGGAGATTATCAGCAGGATCAAGACGGACGAGGACACCACTGCCAATACATATTTTTACCGGGATGATAATGGTGTGAAGCAGCTGGTTGTCTACAAATACTTAAAAGACCGCGGATGGGTCTTTATGGTCCGCGATAATGCGGCGGAAGTCTATGGTGCAGTATTCATGGTGCGCATGGTGGTCGGCGTACTGTGTGCAGTGGTGGCGGCTGCCATTATACTGATCACACTTTTTATTCTGCACCGGCAGGGCAGGGAACTTATGGCTGTGGAAAATGCCATCGGGCATCTGGGCAATCTGGACCTTTCTGCAGACCGGGAATTAGAAGCTTTTTATGGTCGTCAGGATGAGATCGGTCTGATCGCACAGACGACGCACAGCGTATGCAGCTGTCTTAGAAAAACCATTGAAGATATCGGACGGATCCTGGGTGAGATGGCAGACGGTAATATGGCTGTAAATGTGGAACAGAATGAAGGATATTACATTGGTGATTTCAAGGTGCTGTCGAAGAGCCTGAAAATGATTCAGAGCAATCTGACCCATGTGATGCATGAGATTTCCAGTGTTGCCAGTCAGGTTGATGCAGGCGCATATCAGGTATCTGCCGGGATGCAGACGCTGTCTCAGGGAAGTATGGAACAGACCGCGTCGATTGACGGACTTGCGACCCATATGTCAAAACTTACCTCACAGATCAAAAGCAGTGCGGTTCGCTGCGGAGATGCCAGAGAGCTGGTAGATAAGGCTACCGGATATTCTGCTGAGGCAGACACGAAGATGACACATCTGGCCGCCGCTACCAAAAGTATTGATCAGTCGTCCACCCGGATTGGCGGAATTATAAAGACAATTGAAGACATTGCATTTCAGACAAATATTCTGGCGCTGAATGCTGCAGTTGAGGCTGCCCGGGCCGGCTCGGCGGGGAAAGGATTTGCTGTGGTGGCCGATGAGGTGCGAAACCTTGCCGCCAAGTCCGCAGAAGCAGCACAGAATACCGGTGTGCTGATCGGCCGGTCTGTCCAGGATGCAAAGACCGGAACAGAATCGGCGGATCTGGTTATCTCGACGATGCAGGTGATCAATGAATGTATACAGTCAATCAAGACGCTGATGGATGAGATTGCACTTGCCAGTGCGCAGCAGTCGGAAATGGTTGCGTCTGTGGAGGAGGGAATCAGAGAGATTTCCAGAGTGGTGCAGGCCAATTCCACGGCGGCGGTAGAAAGCGCTGAAGTTTCGAAAAAATTATCTGCTCAGGCCAATACCCTGAACAGTCTGATCGGACAGTTCCGGATTCAGTAAGATGGAATAAAGAAGAGGTTATATATGGAAGGCGAGAAGAAAAAGATCCTGATGATCAATGGCTGTGTCCGCGAGAAGGAGTCCCGGACCTGGTGCCTTGCAGAGACTTTTCTGGGGGCTATGAGGAGGACAGCGCCTCATCCTTTTGCCTATACACAGCTTGATCTGGCACAGATGGATCTGAAGCCATTAGCCGGTGATTTTTTTGAAGAGCGTCAAAGGCTTTTGGAGGAAAATGACCGAACGCATCCAAGGTTTGATCTGGCACATCAGTTCGCCCGTGCGGACCGGATTCTGGTGGCAGCTCCTTTCTGGGATTTGAGCATTCCGGCAGTGCTGAAGCTCTACATTGAAAATATTTCTCTGGATGGCATCACCTTTGGCTGCAATGCAGAAGGGATGTATGGCATGTGCAGGGCAGAGGATATGCTTTTTTTCACCACCCGGGGCGGGTTTTACAAGGATGGTCCCATGGAACAGGGCGCCCGTTACCTGAATGCTTTGTGTGAGATGTTCGGGATTCGAAGATTTCGCTGTATTGCCGCGGAAGGGATGGATTTTCATCCGGAGCGGGAGAAAGAGCTGATGGCCCTCGCAGAGAAAGAGGCAGAAGAGGCCGGCCGGAGGTACTGGTCAGAACAGATCTGACTGTCACAGATGAATATGGAAGAGCGGGCCGCTCCTCTGATTGCAGAGGGGCGGCTGTTTTGTCAGGAAGCAGTCACTTTCTTATCCCAGAAAATTCCCGCTGTGACCAGAAGAATCCCTGCGCATTTGATCCATGTAAAATTCTGGAATACGATCACGTCAAAAAGAATCCCGGCCAGCAGTTGTCCGGCCAGCAGAAGGATTGTGGACTGAAAGACTTTCATCCGATCCAGGGCGATGATGGAGAGGACGAAGGCGATGACGCCGAAGGTTCCGCCGGCATACAGATAGACAGGCACTTTGATGCATGCCTGCAGATCCGACCAAAGATAGGGAGAGAAAAGTAAAAGGATCAGCGCCAGGATACTGGCGACCACATAGTTGACCAGAGAGCCGTTCCAGGTTCCCAGTACTTTGGCGGCGCGGTAATTGATCATCTTGGATACAACAGTGGCACATCCATAGAAAAATGCAAGAATGATTAACAGCAGCATAAATAAACTCCTTTGTGTGGCAGTCCGAAGGCTTTTGGGCGTTGAGACTTTTTGTGTGATCTGGTTTCGAACGGTTATGGTGTCCTTTGACACCCGGATTTGCTGCCTGCTTAAGACAGGTTCAGTAGAAGGATTCCCGCAAAAATCATAAGAAAGCAGGGAATGCGTCTGGGGCTGAAGGGAACCTTTGGGACATGAAACAGGCCGTAATGGTCAATGACAGCGGAGATAAAGAGCTGTCCGGCCACAGACAGGCAGGTGGTGACGGCGGCGCCTAGCATCGTAACGCAGTAACTGCTGACCGACACCAAAAGGACGCCGAAAAAACCGGCAGAGTACAGATACCAGGGCATCCCCCGGAGGGTGATCTTCTCCCGGACCACCACAAAGATGTACAGAATAAGCAAAAGCCCGCCGGAAGCATGGACTACCAGACTGACGCCCCAGAGGCTGACGGATTCGGACAAAAGCCCGTTGAAACTCATCATGGCAGACTGCAGAATTCCTGCCAGCAGTACAAGAAATGAATACATGATTTGTAAATCTCCTTTGTTGATCATTATTTTCCTATCTGCATTCTTCATTTTCAGGAATAATTTCTCAAAGAGAAATTGAGAGAAGGATTTTCCATATGGTTCTGTGCAGAAAAGGTAAGGCAGAGGCGGGATGAAGTCAAGCGTAGTTTTGCCAGGCCGTAATGCAGAAAAATAAGCATGGATTTCTGACATTGTGATGGTGCCCGGAAAATCTGACACAGCAGATCAGAATTCAGGTCCGTACATTTTGATATTATATATGGAAAAGATATGGTTTTCAAGCCTGATGTCAGCAGGGATCGCGTAACATGTGAAATCATTATGGAAAAAATACAGGAAGTATGATATAATGACGCCAACATAAAAAAGGTATCGAAATTCTTTGGTCATGGAGACGAAGAGCAGACGATACCGGATAAGGAGGGTATTATGCCAACACCACATAATGCGGCAAAAATGGGAGATATTGCGGAGACGGTACTGCTGCCGGGAGATCCGCTGCGGGCGAAAGTGATTGCAGAGACGTTTTTAGAGGACGCTGTGCAGTTCAACACCGTCCGGAACATGTTCGGCTATACGGGAACATATGAAGGAAAAAAAGTGTCCGTGATGGGGACCGGCATGGGTTGCGCATCCATCGGGATCTATTCTTATGAGCTGATTCATATGTACGGAGTAAAAAATCTGATCCGTATCGGCTCCTGCGGAGGGATGCAGGAGTATGTGAAGCTTGGAGACATCGTTATGGCATCGGGGTCCAGCACGGATACCAATTATGCCCATCAGTATCATCTGCCGGGCAGTTTTTCTGCAGTTCCGTCTTTTGACCTTCTGAGCATGGCAGTGGAGGAAGCCCGGAAAAACCAGTTCCCCTATATTGTGGGGAATGTGATCTCATCCGACATCTTTTACAATGAGACGCCGGAGTGGAAAGAGTGGGCAAAGATGGGTGTTCTGGCGGCAGAGATGGAGAGCTTTGCCCTGTACTGCAATGCGGCGCGGGCAGGTGTGCGGGCGCTTGGGATCTTTACCGTATCGGATTCCATGATTTCCAATGAAGAGATGAGTGCAGAGGAGCGCCAAAATGGCTTCACCAATATGATGAAAGTGGCTCTTGGAGTCGCTGTGCGCCTATGAAAAAAGCGTGGGAAATAGCAGGAGAGCTGTACTGGAATGCAAAACCGGTCGTTCTGTCTGAAGAAGATCAGACCTGGACAGCCAATCTGGAAACCCAGAAGTTCTATGACCAGATCTTGAGTCTGGACTGGGAGAGCCATGTACCGGGGAGCGGTGCTCCGGAGCGGATTATGGTGGCGGCGGTGCAGGCGCTGGAAAACCGGGGCTACCAGGCCGGAGCCAAGGCCTACGAACTTTTGGAAGCGGGCATTCAGGCCCATGGGGCCGGAGATTATGTGAAGCTTCACGAGATTTCCGCGGAGCTTCGCTACGAACTTTCCCGGGCATCCAAAGATCCGGAATCGCCTTATTGGAGCTACACACAGTATATTTCTTTTGAACAGTATGAAAAAGCAGTGGAATTTCCGGAAAAAGAACCGGTGGACATCCATGTGCCGGAATTTCGGGACAGGCTTCAGGCGGCCTGGCTGTCTCAGCTGATCGGGGCGGCCATGGGAACCATGGTGGAAGGATATACGTCCCAGAACCTGTATGAAGCCTTTGGGGAGGTACAGGGCTACCTGCGTGAACCCAATACATACAACGATGATATTACTTACGAACTGGCATTTCTGGATGCCTTTTCCAGATACGGCTATGAGGTGACCTCCAAGGAGATCGCCCTTTCCTGGGCCGGACTGGTTCCTTGCGGCTGGTCGGCGGAGGAGATCGCTCTTCGGAATATCAAAAGCGGAATTTTGCCGCCTGAAAGCGGCACGTTTCATAATCCTTTCTGCGAATGGATCGGTGCCCAGATGAAGGGCGGGATCTGTGGTATGGTGGCTCCGGGTGACGCTCACCTGGCGGCAAAGCTTGCCTGGGCAGACGGGGAAGTGGCTCATGCGGGCAACGGGATTTTAGGAGAGGTCTTCAATGCCGTGCTGACGGCTCTGGCTTTTACAGAGCCGGACATTCGGGTGCTTCTGCGCCAGGGGATCGATCTGATTCCGAAGGACAGCGAGTATTATTCGGTGGTCTCCTTTGCCTGGGAATGCTGTGAGCGTTATGAAGACTGGCATCAGGCACTTTCTGACTGCCAGGAGCGCTATAAAAAATATAACTGGATTCACGCCTATCCCAATGCCTGCTGTGAAGTGATTGCGCTTTACTACGGGAACGGCGACTATGAAAAGACCCTCCATATCGTAACCATGTGCGGTGTGGATGCGGACTGCAACGCAGGCATGATCATGCCGATTCTGGCAATCCAACAGGGAATGTGTATCATTCCAGAGAAGCTGATTCACCCGGCGTTTCACGAGCTTGTCACTTATATGAGAGGGATGTGCAGATGTACACTGGATGAATTGGTGGACGATACTTTAAATAGCATAAAACATGCGAAGAACAAGGAGGAAAGTCTAATATGATGAAAAAAGTATTAGCAATGCTGCTGGCATCCGCCATGGTTGTATCCATGACCGCCTGCGGCGGAAACAGTAACTCAGATACCACAGAACCGGCTGCAGAGGACAGCAGCACGGAAGCGCCTGCAGAGGGTGAAGAGCCGGCAGGAGATGCAGAGGCAGCAGCGCCTTCGGGAGAGACCTACAAGGTAGCGCTTCTTCTGAATGGTACGCTTGGAGACAAATCTTTTTATGACTCTGCCAATGAAGGACTGACCAGACTCCGCGACGAGCTGGGCGCAGATGTGTTCGATTTTAAAGTTGAGCAGATGGGCGGTACGGCTGCAGATGAGTCCAAATGGGAGCCGACCCTTTTAGACTACTGCGATTCCGGTGAGTATGATGTCATCATCATGGGAACCTGGCAGATGGCAGACCCGCTTGCAAAAGCTGCGGATCAGTATCCGGATCAGAAGTTTATGTTCTTTGATGAGCAGTTCGACTTTGAAGGCAACGGCAATCCGCAGAACATCTACAACATTTTGTACAAGCAGAATGAGGTGTCCTATCTGGTAGGTGCAGCGGCAGCTATGATGACCACAGACGAGACCATCGAAGGAATCGATCCTTCTACCAAGAAAATCGGTTTCCTGGGCGGCATGGACAATGCGGTGATCAACGATTTCCTGAAAGGGTATGAGCAGGGCGCAAAAGATATCGATCCGGAGATCGAAGTACAGGTATCCTGGGTAGGTGACTTTGTGGACTCCACCAAAGGAAAAGACCTGGCGCTTGCACAGTATCAAAATGGTGTGGATGTAGGCTACAATGTGGCAGGCAATGCCGGACTTGGCCAGATTGAGGCAGCCGGCGACACGAATCTGTATGCATTTGGTGTAGACTCTGACCAGGCAGCTCTGCTTCCGGACTATGCAAAGAACATTCCGACTTCTGCACTGAAGAATGTGGGTAATTCTCTGTATCGTGCCATCAATCTGGACCTGGAAGGCAAGCTGACTTACGGGACCACGGAGGTGCTTGGCTTTGCTGAGGGCGGTGTGGAGCTTGTGAAGGATGCTCATTACGAAGAGATGCTTCCGGAGAACATCCGTACCACGCTGGATGAACTGGAGCAGAAGATTATCGACGGCGAGATCGTCGTAGATACAGCCATCGAAAGATAAGAAGGCGGCAGAGAGTTACTGCGAGCAATGTGAACAGTAATGATAAAAAGGATTTGGAACGGCCGCAGAATGCCTGCGGCCGGCCGGGTCCGGAGAGGGGAGAGGTGGCCTGGTTGGAACATAAGATTGTTTTGCAGATGAACCATATCATGAAGATCTATTCCAATGGTGTGGTGGCCAATGAAGATGTAAGCATTGAACTGAATAAGGGGGAAATTCATGCACTTCTGGGGGAGAACGGTGCCGGCAAAAGTACGTTGATGAAAGTACTGTTCGGGATCGAGAGTCCGGATGAAGGGCAGATCCTTTTAAACGGGCAGGAGACGGTGATCCGGTCTCCGCAGGACGCCATCAGCAAAGGAATCGGCATGGTGCATCAACACTTTATGCTGGTGCCTTCTTTGACCGTGGCGGAAAATATCATTCTTGGAGTAGAGCCGAAGAAGGGCGGACTGTTCATCGACATGGACAAGGCGGTCCAGGAGGCGGAAAAGATAGCCGGGAAATACAATTTTGATATTGATGTAAGAGCAAAAGTGGAAGAGATTCCGGTGGGAATCAAGCAGAAAGTGGAGATTTTGAAAGCGCTCTACCGGGGAGCAGATATTCTGATCCTGGATGAGCCCACAGCAGTTTTGACGCCCCAGGAGACGGACGAGCTGTTTGTTCAGCTGGAAAAGCTTCGGGACAACGGGCATACGCTGATCTTTATTTCCCATAAGCTGGATGAGATTAAGAGAATCTGTGACCGTGCGACAATCATGAGAAGCGGGCGCAGTATGGGCACCTATGAGGTGGAGGATATTTCCACAGAGGAGATGTCCCGACTGATGGTGGGCCGGGAAGTCATCCTGACCTTTGACAAGAAACCGGCAGAGCCTTCTGCCGTATATATGAAAGTGAGAAATCTGTCAGTCCGGAACGGACAGGGCGTGCTGAAAGTAGACGACCTTTCTTTTGATCTGCGGGGCGGGGAGATCCTGGGTATCGCAGGGGTGGAAGGAAACGGACAGTCGGAGCTGATCGACTCTCTGACCGGGCTGAATAAAAGCTATAGAGGCAATATCTGGATGAAAGATACGGATATTGAAAAGTGCAGCATCAAGGATATCCGGGAACTGAAAGTGGCACATATCCCGGAGGACCGCATGACCAGCGGCTGTGCCGGCAATCTGAACATTCTGGAGAATCTGTTTTCCAACCAGTATACCGATCCGGCTTATTCCGGAAAAATGCTTCTGAAGACAAAGAAGATTCAGGAGCGCTCCGCCGAGCTGATCAAAGAATATCTGGTCAAATGCAAATCCTTCCGGCAGAATGTGGGGATGCTTTCGGGAGGAAATATTCAGAAAGTGATTGTGGCCAGAGAGTTTTCCACCGGTCCGGATATCATCATCGCGAACCAGCCAACCAGAGGCGTGGATGTAGGTGCGGCGGAGTTTATAAGAAAACGGCTGCTTCAGTTTCGGGATGCAGGCTGTGCGGTACTCCTGGTGTCGGCAGATTTAAATGAAGTCTTTTCCTTAAGCGACCGTCTTGCGGTTATGTACAAAGGAAAATTTTCCGGCATGTTTACGGATGTGGCGGCAGTAACAGAAGAAGAACTGGGCCAGTATATGCTGGGCTTGAAGCATCAGGAAGAGCAGGAGGGTGTGATCTATGAATAGTGTAAAGCGGTTTGATATGTTTCGTATGATCTTTTCGGTTCTGATTGCTCTTTTGATCTCTTTTGGAATCATCTTCTTTGTCAGCGAAGAGCCGGTGACCGCGATTGTCACTCTGATCACCGGGCCGCTGAAAAGCAAGCGGAATATGGGCAATGTGATTGAGGCCATGGTGCCGCTGATCTTTACGGGAACCGGCGTCTGCATCATGTTTTCTGCCAATCAGATCAATCTGGCCACAGAGGGGGGCTTTCATCTGGGCGGTCTGGTGGCGGCAGCGGTGGCATTAAAGTTTGGACTTCCTGCAGGCTTAAGTCCCATTGTGGCTATCTGTCTTGCAGCAGTGGCGGGTGCAGTATTCTGTACGATTCCTGCAGTTATGAAGATTAAAACCGGGTCGCCGGAACTGGTGTCATCTCTGATGATCAACTATCTGTCTTTGTGGTTTTGCACCTTTATTCTGATGTATACGCTGCAGGATCCAAGTGTGGGTTCTGCATCCTATAAACTGCCGGCAGAATCGGAGCTTCCAACGATCATCAAAGGCACCAACATTCATGTGGGGCTTTTGCTTGCGCTTCTTGTGGCCGTACTTGGGTACGTGTTCCTGTTCAAGACCCGTACCGGGTATGAACTCCGTCTGACCGGAGAGAACGAGAGCTTTGCCCGTTATTCCGGCATCAACATTGTGAAAGTGGTGCTGATCTCTCAGATGGTGGGCGGCATCATCGCCGGCATGGGCGGCGGTGTGGAACTTTTAAGTCCCATTTATTCCAGATTTTCCTGGACGGCTCTTTTAGGTTACGGGTGGGATGCCATCATTATCTGCACCCTTGCGAAGAAGAATCCGCTGTACACGCCGCTGGCGGCTCTGTTCCTGGCCTATCTTCGAACCGGCGCCTCCATCATGGCCCGCTATACGGATGTGACGCTGGAGATCGTGCAGATCACGCAGGGCATCATCATTCTTCTGGTGGTGGCAGAGCAGTTCTTAAGCGGTATGAAGCACCGGATGATTGCAAGGGAGGCAAAGGCTTCCTTAAAAGAAGGGGAGGTGGCGTAAGATGCTGCAGAGCTTGTTGAGTCCTGACTTTTTTAACGCAATTTTGCGGGCGACGACCCCCATCCTTTTTGCGGCTCTCGCGTCTTCCGTGGCGTCCAAATCCGGCATCACGAACATGGCGCTTGAGGGTATTATGCTGTTTTCGGCTTTGTTCGGCGTGATTTTTTCCGCCATGACCGGAAATTTTGCCATGGGGCTTCTCCTGACCATGGTGGCAGGAGGCGTGATCGGACTTCTGCTGGCGTTTTTTGTACTGAATTTAAAGACAGACGAGATTCTGGCGGCCATTGCCATCAACCTGATGGCCACCGGCGGAACCGTGCTTCTGATGCTGGCAGTTTCCGGAGACCGGGGATCTTCCACATCCATTTCCAGCGTGTCAGCGCCGAAAGTTGTGATTCCCCTGATCGACAAGATCCCTTTCCTGGGACAGATTCTGTCAGGGCAGAACCTGATGACCTATCTGGCGCTTCTGGCAGTGCTTGTGATGCATGTGTTCCTCTATAAGATGCCTCTGGGGCTGAAGATCCGTGCGGTGGGCGAGAATAAGAACGCGGCGGAGTCTGTAGGCATCAGTGCCCGGAAGATTCAGTATATTGCGCTGATTCTAAGCGGTGTTCTGGCCAGCATGGGCGGTTACTTCCTGTCCGGAGGGTATATGAACATGTTTACCAAGGACATGTCAGCAGGCAAAGGCTACATCGCTCTGGCAGCCAGCGCCATGGGCGGAGATACACCGGTGGGGGCGTTTTTGGTTTCCCTGCTCTTTGGTGCGGCCCAGGCCTTGGCCAATATGATGCAGCTGACGGAGATTCCGCATGAGCTGATCCAGATGGTGCCTTATCTGACCACACTGGTGGGGCTTGGAATCTACAGCTATGCCGGACTGAAGAAACGGCAGAAGCTGGCAGGAAAATAAAAAAGACGCCTGTGGGAAAGATATCCTGCAGGCGTTTTTTACCGAGGGGTATGGACAATGGAGTCTTTTGATCATAGCTGTGCTGTCATTAAATAGGCGGATGTTTTTTCGTTCTGCGGTGCAGTGCAGGAATGGTCAGATTTCTGCAAACAGGTTGAAATAGAACACGTTCTGTTATAAACTATAAAATATTAAGGAAATATGGAAAATTGTGAAAAGCGGTCCGACAGCCGCATGGAAAGGGGGAATTTGCAGAACTCTTCAAACAGTTCAGCAGTCATCTGGAAAACAGTGAAATCATTTCAAAACCATCGGAGGATGGGCCAGATTCTGCAAAATTTATTCTGGAGGGTGGATTTGACAGCGAAGTTTTATGCGAACAGGAACTTTACATAACACCCCATTTTCACAAAATACTTTCGTATATTGCAGTATCAAAACAAAAAAAGGAGATATGGAGATGGAAGAAACACGGATGCCGGAAGGCGGAAAAAACAAAAAATTCAGGAGTATTGGACGCAAAGTCGGTTATGTGGTGATGGTCCTGCAGGCGGTTTCCGGCATGTTGGCGGTCGTGATCTGTGTCGCGATGTTCAGCTCTCTGGTCACCAAGATGCAAAAGGATCGCTGTACGAACGGTACCAATATGCTGGCACTGGAGCTTGAGCGGGGATCCGAAGATATGGACAGGAACCAGATGCTGGATGAGCTGAAAAATCGCATGGGCTGTGAATTTACTATTTTTGAAGGGGATACCCGCGCTTACAGTACCGTGACTCAGAATGGAAAGCGGGCTGTGGGGACTAAGCTTTCCTCTGAAGTAAGTGAGATCGTGCTGCAAAAAGGACAGGCGTATGTGGGAGAAGCAACCATTCTGGACGAGAGCTATCTGTGCTCCTATGTTCCTACAAGGGGGTCAGACGGGCAGATCAATGGTCTTATTTTTGCAGGAATTTCCATGGCGGAGGCGAAACAGGAAACTTTGAAAGTGATCACCATGGCTGCGGCGGCGAGTGTGATCACAATTTTGATCTGTGCGGTTGTGATGGCTGCCTATCTGAAAAAACGGGTATCGACGCCTTTGGGCGAGATTACCAGGATTGCTTCTAAGCTGGAAAAAGGAGATCTGGGGCTTGCCGGTGGCCAGGAGGTCCAAATCAACGTACAGTCCGACGATGAGATCGGTCTGCTGGGCAGGATGTTTGAGGACACAATCCGAAGGCTGAGGTCTTATATCGGTGAGATCTCTGATGTGCTCGGATCCATTGCCGACGGCGATCTGACCCAGAGCGCCGCTTTGGAATATCTGGGAGATTTTCAGTCTATTAAAAAGTCTCTGGAACGGATTCAGAATGCACTGAACAGTACCATGGGCCAGATTGCGGTCAGCGCCGACCAGGTGTCTTCCGGATCGGAGCAGGTGTCCGGCAGTGCTCAGAATCTTGCCCAGGGAGCTACCGAGCAGGCAAGTTCTGTGCAGGAGATTTCAGCTACCATCGCCGGTATCTCGGACAATTCTCTGAAAACGTCCGCAGCAGCTGCTGAGGCAGGGGATTTTGTCAATCAGGCAGGTGCTCAGCTGGGGGTCAGCATGGATTATGTAAAGGATCTGAATGTGGCCATGGAGAATATCTCCCGTTCGTCCAATGAGATCAATACGATTATTTCCACGATTGAAAATATTGCTTTCCAGATCAATATTCTTGCGCTGAATGCAGCAGTGGAAGCTGCCCGGGCAGGATCTGCAGGAAAGGGTTTTGCTGTGGTCGCCGATGAAGTCAGCAACCTGGCTTCTAAATCTGACGTGGCTGCAAAGGCGACGCAAGAGCTGATTGAAAGCTCCATCCGTGCGGTCACAGAGGGCAGTGATGTGGTAAACAAAGTGACGGAGTCTCTGAACCGGACCGGAGAGCTTGCCGGCAATGTGACCTCCAGGATGTCGGTTGTGGTGGAAGCCATTGATAAACAGGCGAAAGCGATTGTACAGGTCAGTGACGGGATCGACCAGATTGCGTCTGTGGTACAGACCAATTCTGCCACCAGCGAAGAATGTGCGGCTGCCAGCGAAGAACTGTCCTCCCAGGCCGGACTGCTGAAAAAACTGATCAGCTCCTTTAAACTGAAAAATTTTTAAAAAAATATGCAAAACACCCCTTTTTCAGGAAAATGCTTCCGTATACTATAGTATCAAAATAAAAAGAAAAAGGAGAGGTTGACATGAAGAAGAGAAACAGAAGAAGAACCATGTGGATCGGGATTATGATCCTGTGCGCGGGACTGCTGGCCGGATGTGCAGGGAAGCAGGAAGAGACGGCAGGCCTGGCGGGCAGTGCGGCGGAAGTGGCAGAGAGCGGAGGAACGCTGGTTTTAAAGGTGAATCCGGAGATTGCCGTGGAGTATGACGAAAATGGACGGGTGACCGACGTATACGGGCGCAACGAAGACGGCAAAAAGATTGTGGAGAACTATCAGGATTACATCGGGAAAGAATGCCATGAAGCGGTGGAAGAACTGGTGGGGATGATCAACGAAGCCGGATATTTTGTGGAAGAGATCGAAGGCGAGAGCCGGAAGATCACCATAGAGATTGAGACGGGCTCCATTCTCCCGGAAGAAGATTTTCTGGATGAGATTGTCACTGGTGTACAGACCTATGTAAAGGATATGCAGATTGGCAGTCCGGTGGTGACAGAAGAGCAGTCCGGAGACGACCAGACAGATGTCACGATCTATGAGCCGGAATACGGGGCGGAAGCCTATGAAGTGGTCATACCGCCGGAAACCGAAGAGCCGGCACCTAAAACCGCTCCGTCTGACACCGATGCAGGGGAAAATACAGACAGTACATCAGATAACAACAATAAAGTCGATGCAGGCAGCACCCAGACAGACGGCAGCAGCAACAATCAGGAGAATGCCGCGCCGACTGACAATGCCGGAGCCAATGGGGGAAACACAGCGCCGGACGGCAGTGCCGGAGCCAATGCGGGAAACACGTCGCCGGACGGCAGTGCCGGAGCCAATGCGGGAAACACGTCGCCGGCTGACAGCGCCGGAGCCAATGCGGGAAACACGGCACCGGACGGCAGTGCCGGAAATGATCCGGGGCCAGTTCCTGCACCGGCTGCAAATCCTCCGGTAAATCAGGGATCTCCATATACAGATTATGAGACGCCGTACACAGAGGCATCTCCCTATACGAACTATGAGACGCCGTACACGGAGGCATCTCCCTATACGGATTACGTGTCTCCCTATTCTGATTATCATCATGAGGACAGTCATTACGGGGATTCTGGTTACAGCCATTATCACTGAGCAGACAGGGGGACTGTTCATGTGCAGAAACAGGTATGTGCGCCGAATCCATATCCTGACTGCCAGTCTGGCTGTTCTCCTGCTGGTTTTCTGCATGAAGAAGATGGCTTGGAGAGATACTGCCCATCCGGATTATGCGTCGCTTCTGTTTGATGACAGCAGGGTGCATACCATTGATATCCGGATGGAGGACTGGGACGGATTTCTGGAACAGGCGTCTTTGAAGGAATATCATTCCTGTACCATTGTGGTAGACGGAGAGATCTACGAGCAGGCGGGAATCCGGGTCAAGGGGCATAATTCCAGGCGGCTTATTGGAAAATACGGCTGGGACCGCTATAGTCTGAAGGTGGAGTTTGACCGTTATATTGCGGGACAGAGCTATCATGGGCTGGATAAGCTTGCGCTGGATACGTCCTTTCAGGATAACAGTTATCTGAAAAGCTGCCTGACCTATGATATGATGGCGCATATGGGGGTGCCGTCACCGCTGACCAGTTACGTGTGGGTGACGGTGAACGGCCGTCCATGGGGACTGTATCTGGCTGTTGAAGAACCAGAAGAAGCATTTGCTGTCAGAAATTACGGGGAGCATTATGGACAGCTCTATAAACCAGATTATAAGAGTCTGGAGGATGAGAATGCAGATGTGGCCCTGTGTTATGTGGATGACAATCCGGACAGCTATGAAAACATCTTCCGGAAAGCCAGATTTGAGGTGTCGGAGGCGGAAAAGTGCTCTCTGATCCGGGCGCTGAAGATCCTCTCAGAAGGAGAAAACCTGGAAGAAGCAGTAGATGTAGATGAAGTGCTTCGATTCTTTACGGTCCAGGTGTTTGTGGTCAATCTGGACAGTTATCTGGGGCGCACAGGGCACAATTATTTTCTCTATGAAGAGGGCGGACGGATCCAGATGCTGCCCTGGGATTACAATCTTGCCTATGGAACCTACACGCTTGGGATGCCGGATCCGGAGAATAACGCAGAAAAATATGTGAATTATCCCATCGATACGCCGGCCGAAGGGGAAGTGATGTTAAAACGTCCGCTCTTTCACCAGCTGATGCTGCAGGAGGAGTACTATGAGGAATATCACAGACAGTTTGACCATTTTCTGAAGACATATTTTGAAAGTGGTGTGTTTGAGCATAGGGTGGATGAGATCACAGAGATGATCAGCCCCTACGTGGAGAAAGATCCCACAGCATTTTGTTCGTTTGAGGACTATCAGACGGGGGTGGAGACCATCCGGAATTTCTGCTTGCTGAGGGCAGAAAGTGTCAGGGGGCAGCTAAGCAAAGAGATTCCATCCACGATCCGGGGACAGTCCGTGGACCAAAGCAGATTCGTGGATGCATCTTCCATCTGGATCCCGGACATGGGAGAGATCGCAGATCTGAAGCGGCCCATCGGGCAAAGACCATGATGGCTGTGGCTGGATGAGTCTGACTCCAAAACAGATAAAGAAGGAACCAGAGGAAATGTGATATGAATGAAGAACATGTCCTTGTCAGCCAGGTTTATGAGGCGAAGGAGGATATGGAGGCGGCGGACCGTCTGATCGGCACTTATCTTCCGTTTATCAAATCAGAGACGGCAAAGTATCTGAAACGGCCGCTGGTGGAAGAAAATGATGACGAACTGAGTATTGCCATGATCGCGTTTCATGAGGCGATCCGGGGATATGCAAAAGGCAGAGGAGCATTTCTGCCTTTTGCTTCCATGTTGATAAAGAGCCGGCTGACCGATCATATGAGACGGGAAAAAAGGCACAGAGGGCACCTGTCGCTGGATATGCCCACAGGCGAAGAGCGGGGCGCAGATACCCTGGGGATGCAGCTTTCTGCAAAGGAGAATGAGCAGGAAGCATTCATAAGCCGGGATGCCACAAGGGCTGAAATTGAGGAACTGGCTGTTAAACTTGCGGATTTTGGAGTGAGCTTTACGGATGTGGCAGAGAATTGTCCGCGCCAGAGGCGCACGCTTCATGCATGTCATAAGGTGATGGAATATGCAAAGGGCAATCCGGGACTTTTAGAAGAATTTGTGCTGACCAGAAGATTTCCCGCCGTCCGGCTTTCCAGGGAATGTCATGTGGAAAAAAAGACGCTGGAGCGGCATCGGAAATATCTGGTTGCACTGCTTGTGATCTGTACAAACGGATATGAGATCATCCGGGGACATTTGAAGCATGTGCTGAAAGGAGGGGCAGACCGGTGAAATATATCATTATGGAATGTCATTCAAGCTATGCGGTGCTGCTGGATGAAGAAGGGCGGTTTTTAAAAGCGGCGAATCGTCAGTACCAGATCGGACAGACGGTGGACGATCCGATTTTGATGAAGGAACCAGGCACAGGGAAAAGAATAAAGCTGCGTGCCATTATGGGGATCGCAGCGGCTGCTGCCTGTTTTTTACTGGCTTTTACCGGTTATTATCGGGATTATATGGTAAGGGATACGTCGATTTGCCTGACGATCAATCCCTCTGTGCGTATGGAACTGAATCGTAAAGGTCAGGTGCTGTCGGTTGCGGGAGTGAACGAAGATGGCAGGAGGCTGCTGGAAGGATACCAACAGGGCAGCAAAGATCGGCTGGCTGTGACAAGAGAGCTGATCGACCGGGCCATCCATATGGGTTATCTGTCTGCAGGCGGAAAAGTTGTGCTGGATATTGACGCGCCGGACGAAGTGGTCTTTCAGAAGTACGGGGTGGAGTTCCGGACAGAACTGACCGATTACCTGAAAGAAACATGGTCGGTGGAGATTGAGATCGTCCGGGATGACAAAGGGGCACAAGTACCCCCGGTGGTGCCAAAAGAAGATACAGTGCCGCCGGTGGAGATCGAGATCAATGGAATAGAGCCGGCAGAGGACGTACCGGAAACGCCGCTGCCAGATACCGGTACAGAACCGCCTCTGCAGGATCTCATACCACAAGAACCGCCTGCCCATACACCGGATCATGAAGAATACATGGGTTCTGACCACCGGGAAAGCCCCCCAGGAGAAGGCGATTCTGCACCGGAAAACAGTCCCGGCCGCAGCGGCAATTCAGGCCATGGAGCGGAATCAGATGACGGACCGGACAGGGAGGATGCCACAAATTCAGACGATGGAGAAGATTCCGGCTATGACAGCGGTACAGATTATGGAGCGCATACAGAAGCCGGGAGCAGTTCCGACTATGAAGAAGACTCCGGCTATGACAGCCGTGCGGGTCATGGAGAACGTACGGATGCCGGGAGCAGTTCTGATTATGAGAACGATTCCGGTTATGACAGCCATACAGACGCTTGAGAGCGTACGGACGCCGGGCAGCTCAAGCTATGGGGACGACTTCGGCTATGACAGTGGTACAGGCCACGGAGAGCATACAGACGCTGAGAACAGTTCTGATTTACCAGGATTCACAACGGATAGATGGAAATCACCTGTGAGGCTTATTACATGCCTCACAGGCGGCTTCCAAAAAACAAATCAATGTCAGGAAAGGATCTGTGCCTGTGCAAAATACTCTGGCAGATGAAAATTGGGTTCCGGTGAGGAAACGGGGGCGAAGCTGGCAAAATGTGTCCGGCCTTCGCTCTCTTTTATTTTGTAAAAATTACAGGTAAACATACTGTTGGTATGTAAAACCAGTCCCGGATAGATGGCAGTGATCAGGGACAGCGGGAGTGTCAGCCGGATGCTCCAGGAGTGCTCCCGGATCTGCGCTTCGCAAAAGAGTCCCTTTCTGAGCGCTTCTGTGAAAGGTATGCGTTCCTTTCGGTCCCGTCCGTGACAGGCGAGCATGGCACCATTGGCGTTCATCTCAAAATTCAGGTAACAGGGATTCTCTTCCCCGGGCGTAAAGCAGAAAAAAGCTTCCATGGCGGAGTCCAGATAAACCGGGTCCCCGTCTTTTTCATAGATGCGGCAGGGGTCTGTCTCCTGACATTCCATTTCCAGAAGAAAACCATGTCCTGGAAAAAAACCCAGCCGGCCAAAAGTGACCGGCCGGTAATCGCCGCCCCAGCTGAACTGATCCACCGAAAAAACGGGACAGCGGGAAAGATCTTCCTGTGTTTTTAATGTAAGCACATTGTATTTCAAAAATATCACTCCTTTCGTTGACTTCTGCATCCGGACCGGCCTGGAAAACGGCTGTGATCAAAAGGGTTCCGGGTCCTGACGCCGGTGCAGGATCTAAACAGATTTTAGCAAAATGCATAAAAGAAAACAAGAAAGATCAAAAAAACTGTCTTTTTAGATAAAAAAAAGTGCCGATCGTGCTATTGCCGGAGAACAGAAAACTGTATATACTTAGGACAGAAAGATCTGCTTTGAGCAGGAGAAATATATATGCAGGATAAAACAGGGAGGTATCAATGGCAAAGACGAAAGGCAGAGTGACGCTGCCAAGCGAAGCCGGGTTTATCAGGGAGACCAAGGAGATGCTCGCGCGCTGGGGAGCAGACGCGCTGAGGGACAGCGACGGGACGAAACTGGACCCGGAGATCAAAAAGCTGGATGCAAAGATTTACACCACCTATTTTGTGGCCAGAGGGCACAATGAATTTGCACAAGCCCATATGGAAGAGTGTCAGCAGCTCTATTTGATGTCCAGGCGGTGCACAGCCATCGGCCAGGAAGTGAAGATCTCTTTTCTGGAAGGATATTACAGGGAACAGGTGGTTCCGGATTATGTACATGATCCGAAGGAATGGTGGGAGGTCATGGACCGGACCACCGGGCAGACCGTACCCCCAAAAGACTGGGAGGTGGATCAGGAGAACCATCAGGTATGTGTACAAAACGCACAGCTTTTCCACGAATATACGGTCAGTTTTCTGGTCTATGCAGTCTGGGATCCTACGCAGATGTACAATCACATCACCAACGACTGGGGGGATAAGCCCCACGAGATCCCCTTCGATGTGCGTCAGATTGCTTCCGGACAGTTTGCAAAAGACTATCTGGTCCAGTGGCTGAAAGACAATCCGGATACGGACGTGGTTCGCTTCACCACATTTTTTTATCATTTCACCCTGGTTTTTAACCAGGAGGCAAAAGAGAAATTTGTGGACTGGTTTGGCTATGGCGGCACGGTGTCGGTGCAGGCGCTTCAGGAGTTTGAGGCGGAATACGGCTACCGGCTGCGTCCGGAGGACCTGGTAGACAACGGATACTACAATACTCCGTTTCGGGTGCCCACAAAGGCTTACCGGGACTATATGGACTTTATCCAGCGGTTTGTGGCAAAGAAAGCGGCAGAGCTGGTGGCGCTGGTCCACGAGGCCGGAAAAGAGGCCATGATGTTCCTGGGGGACAACTGGATTGGTACAGAGCCTTACGGGCCGTATTTTGAGCGCATAGGGCTGGATGCGGTGGTGGGAAGCGTAGGCGGCGGCGCGACGCTTCGGCTGATCTCGGATATCCCCGGGGTTCGATACACCGAAGGCCGGTTTTTGCCGTATTTTTTCCCGGATACGTTCTACGAAGGGAATGATCCGTGCATCGAGGCAAGGGAGAACTGGCTGTCTGCCAGAAGAGCCCTTATGAGAAAACCTCTGGACCGCATCGGCTATGGCGGTTACCTGAGCCTGGCTTACAAGTTTCCGGACTTTACAGACTACATCGAGAAACTAACCGATGAGTTTCGGGACATCTATGATAAAATCCACGGCAAAAAGCCCTGGTGCGGCCTGAAAGTGGCAGTCCTGAACTGCTGGGGCAGGCTTCGGTCCTGGCAGGCCTACATGGTGGCTCATGCCCTTTGGTACAAGCAGACCTACTCTTACTTTGGGATGCTGGAGGCTTTAAGCGGTATGAGCGTGGACGTGTGTTTCCTGAGTTTTGACGACATCCTGGAATCCGGGATTCCTGCAGACATCGACGTAATCATCAATGCAGGAGATGCAAAAACCGCATATTCCGGCGGCGCCTGCTGGGAAGACGAACGTCTGGTGAGCCTGCTCAGGCGCTGGGTCTACGAAGGCGGCGGACTTGTCGGAATCGGCGAGCCGTCCGCGGTACATAAGGGCGGCCGCTTCTTCCAGCTGGCAGATGTATTTGGTGTGGATAAAGAACTGGGCTTTACGCTGTCCAGTGATAAATATTTCACAAAGGCAGCAGAGCGCCATTATCTTACCGAAGACCGGACCGGGCCTTTCGATTTTGGGGAAAGTATGAAAAATGTCTATGCCCTGGGAGCAGATACCGAGATCATCGAATATTCCGATCATGAGCTTCATCTGGCAGCGCACCCCTATGGAAAAGGAAGGAGCGTCTATATGGCCGGACTGCCCTTTGGCTGCGAGAACACACGCCTTTTGCTCCGCGCTCTGTACTATGCTGCCGGTCAGGAAGAGAACCTGTACCGCTGGTACGCGGACAATCCCTGGTGTGAAGTTCATGCCTATCCGGAAGCCGGCGTCTGCGCCGTCCTGAACAACAGCAGTCAGGAACAGACTACCACCGTATACAACGGATCCAAAAAGGCCGAGCAGGTTACTTTGGAAGCAGGAGCAATCCGGTGGGAAAATTTCTCTCGTTCAAGCTGTGCCGAAGCGACTTTACCCGTTGGTGCTATCGCGCAGTGATATAAAATAGGAGGATGAAGACTATGAAGAAACCTGTACTCGTTATTATGGCAGCCGGCATGGGAAGCCGTTACGGCGGCCTGAAGCAAATCGATCCAGTGGATGCACATGGACACATCATTATGGATTTTTCCATCTACGATGCTGTAAAAGCAGGATTTGAGAAAGTTATCTTTATTATCAAAAAGGAAAATGAAAAAGATTTTAAAGAGACCATTGGAAACCGTATGGAGCAGAAAATCCAGGTGGAGTATGTATTCCAGGATCTTAACAATCTCCCGGAAGGCTTTCAGGCGCCGAAAGACCGGGTAAAACCCTGGGGTACCGCCCATGCAGTGCTTTCCTGTCTTCCGGTGGTGGATGGTCCCTTTGCCGTCATCAACGCGGACGATTACTACGGACAGCAGGCGTTCCGGATGATTTATGATTTCCTGGCATCCCACGAAGATGCGGACCGGTTCCAGTATACGATGGTAGGGTATCTTTTGAAAAATACGCTCACGGAAAACGGTCATGTGGCCAGAGGTGTCTGCGAGACAAACGAGGACGGAAAGCTGACTGAGATCGTCGAGCGGGTCCGCATTGAACGGCGGGAAGACGGGCCGGCCTACACAGAAGACGATGGAGCGACCTGGACGCCCCTTGCAGAAGATGCCGTGGTGTCCATGAATATGTGGGGCTTTACCAACAGCATGATGGGAGAAATCAGGGATCGGTTTACTGCCTTTCTGACGGAGCATTTACCGAAAAATCCGCTGAAATGTGAATATTTCCTTCCCTTTGTGGTGGATGAGCTGATCCAGGAAAAAAAGGCGGAAGTAACCGTCTTAAAATCCAGGGACCGCTGGTACGGCGTGACCTACAAAGAAGACAAGCCGGTGGTGGTAAAGGCGATTCAGTCTCTGAAAGATCAGGGTCTGTATCCCCAGAAGCTGTGGGAATAGAGCCGTCTTATCCCGGCTGATCGGACAGTGCTTTGATGGAGGAGGCGTATTCCGAAGGCGTCATGCCGGTAATCCGTTTAAACTGTCTGGAAAAATAATGGATGGAAGAAAAGCCCAGGGCATCCGCGATCTGAGTGAAATTATAATGATGTTCCCGGATCATCTGTTTGGCCAGGTCTACCTTCATTCTGGAAAAATACTCAATGGCTCCGTAGCCGCTTCTGGTCCGGAACAGCTTCTGAAGCTGGGAGCGGCCTACGGAATTGCTTTTGCAGAGCTGTTCGATGGTCAGGTTCTCGCAGACATGGGTTTCCATGTATTCCACGATCTGGGAGAACAGTTCCCCATCCGCCTTCTGTTTGATGGATTTGACAATGGCCGGGCTTGTGGGGACTGTGCGGACCATATAGCGGCGGATGAGCTGGATCAGAAGCTGTTCCAAGTACAGCCGGATCAGCTGCTCGGCGGCAAAGCGGGGGCTGTCGCTGCGAATCAGCTCCTCCTGATAAGGATCGTCCATCCGTCCCTCAAAGGCATGCTTCGCCTCCTGGATGATCTGGGCCAGCAGAATCCGTTCTGGTTCGCTGATCTTTAACACTTTCTCTTCAAAAAATGTCATGGCCGGAGAAGAGCAGGAAAAGGACATAACCACAAGATTCGGAGCGATCAGACCGTTGGATTTCACATCGTGGAATTCATTGGGTCTGTGGAAGATGATATCTCCTTTTTTCAGAACATGGAACCGCTCATCGGCATAGACATTCACTTCTCCTTTGTCTACACATAAAAATTCCCAGAAGTCATGGGATTCTCCCGGAAAAGAAAAATCACACATATATTCAAAATAATGGATGGAATAGATCTCGCGGATGGTCAGGACATCCTGCAGATGAACACTTTTATAACTCATACTGGCACCGTCCTTTGTAAATAAAGAGCTGATTATGCAAAAAAAACGTCCTATTTGAAACCATTATAATACAAAAGTGCAAAAAAAGCAAAAGAAAAAGAAATCAAGAATGAGACAGATTGTCTAAAATGCAGGATGAGAAAAGCATTCAGATGGAAAATTGGTGAAAATTCCATCTTGAAAAAAATGAAAATGTGTAAACATCACATGCAGCAAAACGAAAAACAGAGAAAATTGTATAAAATACACAAAAAATAAGCCGATAGTGCAAAAACGTAGATAGATAAGATAAAGACTTTTTCTGTATGCGTCACTATAATGAAACCATCAGATCACACAGACATACGGATTTTGCAAGTCTGTATGCTGTATATTTTTGAACATTCAGGAGGTAAAAAGTATGAAAAAGAAGATGGTAAGTATGCTTCTGTGTGCAGCTATGGTGGCAGCGACACTGGCTGGCTGCGGTTCTTCCGGAGATTCCGCACCGGCAGCAGACAGCAGCGCTGAGGCGCCGGCAGCGGATGCAGCAGACGGTGAGGCAGAGACTGAGGCACCGGCAGCAGAAGCAACCGGAGACGGACTGGTATACTGGTCCATGTGGGATGCAGCAGAGCCCCAGGCACAGGCGCTTTCCCAGTCTATTGAGGCATTTACCGCTGAGACCGGCATCGCAGTGGACGTACAGTTCAAAGGACGTACCGGAATCCGTGAGGGACTGCAGCCGGCACTGGATGCAGGGACCAACATCGACCTGTTTGATGAGGATATCGACCGTGTAAACACGACCTGGGGAAGCTATCTTCTGGATCTGGAAGAGCTTGCAAAGGCCAATGATTATGAGGCAACTGCCAATGCAGGACTGATGGCTGCATGCCGTGAGGTAGGCGGAGGCACCTTGAAGTCCATCCCCTATCAGCCCAACGTATTCGCTTATTTCTACAACATGGACATCTTTGAGGAAGCAGGCGTGACGAAAGTTCCGGAGACCTGGGACGAGTTTCTGGATACCTGCCAGAAGATCAAAGATGCAGGTTATACGCCGATCACCAATGACAACGCATACATTGCCAGCCTGTTCGGATATCATATGAGCCGTCTGATCGGCGAGCCGGCAACGGAAGAAGTTGTAAAGAACGGTGACTGGGACAACGAGGCAGTATTAAAGACCGCACAGGCTTATGAAGAGCTGGCGAGCAAAGGCTATTTCTCCGAGACCATCGAGAGTAATCAGTGGCCGGCAGGACAGAACACCGAGCTGGCGATGGGTACCGCTGCAATGTATCTGAACGGCTCCTGGCTGCCCAACGAAGTGAAAGATATCGCAGGCGAAGACTTTAAGTGGGGCTGCTTCAGCTATCCGGCAGTGGAAGGCGGAACCGACGGAACCGAGGCTTCCAACTACGGTGCACAGGTATTTGCAATCAACGCAAAATCCACCAAGGCAGAGCAGGCGTTCCAGCTTATTACCTATCTGACCAAGGGCGAGGCGGATGTGCTTCTCTCCGAGATGTCCGTAGGTATCCCGGCAGACACCAGCAACACAGAGTGGCCGGCACTTCTGACCAACGTAAAACCGGTCATGGACAGCATGCAGACCCGTTATCCGTGGGCAGCAGGCGCTGAGGCAAATGCAGATATGACCCCGATTATCATTGAGAACTTCACCAAGCTTTGCGGCGGTTCTCTGGACGCACAGGGATTTGTAGATGCTCTGAAAGCAGCAGGAAACTAAATTACAACATGATAGAAAGTGCATAGAGATCTGCACGGATAGACATGAGATGATTATGGCGGCATCGTGTTTGACGGTGCTGCCATATTTTTAAAAGTGGAAACATAAGATCTGTTATGAAAAGAGGGGGTTGCCGGATTGAAAAAAAATAAGACCATGATCGTGGTGTTCCTTGCACCTGCGGTCATCATGTTCTGTATCATCTTCCTGTATCCGATCTTCCGCACCATTGCCATGAGTTTCTTTAAGATTGAAGGAGTGACAGATGCGGTATCCAAGTGGCAGTTTTCAGGACTTGCCAATTACATAAAACTGTTCAACACGGAGCTGTTCCGCATATCCATGTGGAATATCTTCCGGATCTGGCTTTTCGGAGGGATCCTTGTCATGGGGCTTGCGCTCCTGTTCGCAGCGATCCTCACCAGCGGGATCCGTTTCAAAAGTGCGTTCCGGGCGATTATCTACATGCCCAACGTGGTCAGTGCGGTGGCGCTGGCGACCATGTGGCTGCAATATGTGTTCAGCCCCAAGTTCGGTCTTTTCAAATCCATCGGAGAACTGCTGCACTGGAAGTGGCTGGCCAAATTCCAGTGGCTGGATCCGTCTCATCTGTTTATCGCCCTTCTGATTGCATACTGCTTCGGAATGGTGGGATATCATATGCTGATCTTTGCCAGCGGCATCGAGCGGATCGGCACGGATTATTATGAGGCGGCTACGCTGGACGGCGCCAGCAGGATTCAGCAGTTCCGCTATATCACCCTTCCGCTTCTGAAGGGGGTTACAAAGACGAATATAACCATGTGGAGTATCAGTTCCGCCGGATTTTTCCTGTGGTCCCAGCTGTTCTCCATGGTGGTCTCCAATACCCAGACCATTACGCCGGTGGTCTATATGTACCAGAACATTTTCGGCGCAGGAAACAGTATGACCGAGAGAAATGCCGGGATCGGCGCGGCGGTGGGCGTACTCCTGAGTGTGTGCGTGGTACTGATTTTCGTTGTGTGCGACAAAGTCTTCAAAGACGATGACATCGAATTTTAAAGGAGGGAGTAAGGATGGCAAAAGAAAAGAAAGTGCGTGAACGTGTGAACTGGCGCAGAGAGATTCGTCTGGCTCCGGGTTATCTCATCCTGTCCCTGTGGGTGCTGTTCACCTTTATCCTTCTGGGATGGGTGATCGCTGCCAGCTTTTCCACTTCCAAGGAAATCTTCTCCGGGACGGTCTTCCAGTTTGAGAGCGGATTTCATCTGGAGAATTATGCCAAAGCATGGAAGGCATCCAACGTGTCCGTGTTTTTCATGAATTCACTGGTCTATGCGACCATATCCTGTGCGTTTCTGGTGCTGATCTGCGCACCGGCGGCCTATGTGCTTTCCCGCTTTACGTTTCTGGGCAATAAACTGGTCCAGAACGGTTTTGTGGCGGCCATGGGTGTTCCGGCGACCATGATCGTGCTGCCGCTGTTCGGACTGGTGGCGGGCTGGAATATCCTGAATGTGTCCCTGGCCAACCGTGCGGTGCTGATCTTTCTCTATGTGGGCATCAATGTGCCGTATACGACGATTTTTCTTCTGACCTTTTTCGGCAATCTTTCCAGGTCCTTTGAAGAGGCGGCGGCCATCGACGGATGTCCGCCCATGAAGACCTTCTGGAAGATCATGCTGCCCATGGCGCAGCCGGGCATCATCACCGTGACCATTTTCAACTTTATCAATGTGTGGAACGAATACTTCATGTCCCTGATTTTTGCAAACTCTGACAGGGTAAAATCCGTAGCCATCGGACTGTACGGGATGATCAATTCCATGCGGTATACCGGAGACTATGCGGGCATGTTCGCGGCAGTGGTTATCGTATTCCTGCCCACTTTCATCCTGTATGTTTTCCTGTCAGAGAAGATCATCGCCGGTGTTACAGGCGGCGGTGTGAAAGGTTAGGAGGCGCCTGTATGAGCAGAGACAAGTCGGAATTATTACAGATCTCGGGAAGATTTGAGACAGAGGGGGAGATGGAGCACATTGAATCTCACGGAAACGGACATATCAACGATACGTTTCTTCTGACCTGCCGGGGAGCATCTGGGGAACAGGTGAGATATATTCTTCAGAGAATGAATCATGAGGTGTTCAAAGATCCCGAAGGGCTGATGGAAAATATTGCGGGCGTGACCGCTTTTCTGCAGAAGAAGATTGCAGAAAACGGCGGGGACCCCAGAAGGGAAGCGCTGAATGTGATACCGGTCAAAGGCGGCGGTTCCTATTGGAAAGAAGCAGATGGCACATTCTGGAGGATGTACCGGTTTGTAGAGGATGCAGTCAGTTATGATGTAGTGGAACGCCCGGAGGATTTTTATGAAAGTGCGCTGGCATTCGGCCATTTTCAGAAGCTTCTGGCGGATTATCCGGCGGATAGCCTGCATGAGACAATTCCGAATTTCCACAATACGGTGGACCGGCTGAACAATTTTAAGAAGGCGGCGGAGGCGGATCCTCTGGGCCGTGCGTCGGAAGTGGCCGAAGAGATCCGGTTTGTGCTGGACCGGGAAGAGGACTGCCATGTGCTGTGTGACCTGCTGGCATCCGGAGAGATACCGCTTCGGGTTACGCATAATGATACGAAGCTGAATAACATTATGCTGGACCAGATTACCAGAAAGGGAATCTGCGTCATCGACCTGGATACAGTCATGCCCGGCTCGGCCCTGTATGACTATGGAGACTCTATTCGTTTCGGGGCAAATACCGGGGCGGAGGATGAGAAAGACCTGTCAAAGGTATCCTGTGACCTGGAGTTGTTCGCCCTGTATACGAAGGGCTTTATCGAGGGCTGCGGCGGGTCACTTACCGAAAAGGAGATCCAGATGCTTCCCATGGGCGCCAAACTCATGACGCTGGAATGCGGGATGCGGTTTCTGACCGACTATCTGGAAGGGGATCATTATTTCAAGATCCATCGGCCGGAGCACAATCTGGACCGCTGCAGGACCCAGTTCCGTATGGTGAAGGATATGGAAGACAAGTGGGGACAGCTGCAGGAGATTGCAGAGCAGTATTTATAAATAGGGGTAACTGACTGCCATGTATGGACAGTGGAGAGAGCTTCCGTAGAAATACGGGGGCTTTTTCTGCTTTGCGGGACGATGCTGCCAGAACGGATGGAGAACCGGTGGAAGAGATACGGAAAAAAATCTGAAAAAGTGTAACGATTCCGGGGGATATGCGTCTGTTATTATAGATGGCCATCAAAGAGAAGAAATAAGGAGACCGCAGATGAAAGCACGGTTTGAGAAACTTTACCGGACATACAGGGATGCGGTGTACAACTACCTGTATTATATGTGCAGAGAAGAGGAGCTGGCGAAGGATCTGGCGCAGGAGACTTTTCTCAAAATCTTTCAGGGAATGCGCAGATTCCGGGGGGACTGCAGCGAGAAGACCTGGTGTCTCACAATTGCAAGAAATACGTTCCTGTCCTATGCAAGAAAAAAGCAGCCGCTGCTGCTTGGAGAAGAGATGCCGGACGGAAATGACAAAAGTCTGGACAGTCCTCTGGAAGAGCAGATGATCCAAAGGGAAGAGGGAGCGCTTGTCCGAAAGGTCCTTTGTATGATGAAGGAGGAGGAGCGGACGATTCTGCTTCTGCGGGACTGCGAAGGGATTGCCTACGAAGAGCTTTCCCGGATGCTCGGGATCACAGAGGCCAACGTGAAAGTGCGTCTGCACCGTGCAAGGAAGAAGTACCGGAAACTGTATCTGAGAGAAATCGGACGGATGGAGGAATGAAGATGGCGGAACATGAAGAAATGAGAGAGGGCCAGGTGGAGATTCCCAGAGTGGTCTATGAAGGAAACGATGAAGTATTAAAGGAACAGGTGGTTCATTATGAAAAAGGAACCAGAAGGATCGTGCTTTTTACCGTCCTGGGGCTTTTGCTGGGGTGGTTCAGCTATCGTTACTACACAGAGAGTTTTCTGCCCCTGAAGGCAGTGCTGGGGATACCCTATAAGCTCAGCGAGTTTTTGCACCAGGTGCTGCACGGGGAGCATGATCTGCGCACAGGTCTTGGAATCTTTGGATGGGATGCGTTTTTTCCACAGGCTCCCCGTATCTCGTATCTGGCGGAGTATGGGACTTCGGCTCTGTTTGGAGGCGCTCTTTATGGCAGCCTTGCCTATTTTACCGGGGACAAACGAATCTTTACGCTGTCCGGTTATGTCCGTTTCGGATGCACCTGGGCAGTGGTGATTAGTGTCTGGACCGGAGCGCTTTTTGGCGCCAATGCCTGGCAGGTGAAGCAGAATAACTGCTTGACTGATCTTAGCGGCATCTTTGTAGTCCGGGAGTTTACAGGGAACGGCTATTATGCAGATTACTGGGAGGAACAAAAGAATCGGCTCCGGGAGACCTTCTATGAAGGAGCCGGACCGGAGAGAGCGGCAAAAACGCTTCGGGACCCGAAGGGAGAAATGGAACTGGATCTGATCTTCGGCGACAACGGACAGGGAGCCATGCAGGCGTGGATTCATCCGGAAAAGGGTTATCTGGTGACCGACCAGGGGTATGTATATCGGATGACCGATGCGTTTATGGATTTGTACCGGACATACGCGGAAGAAGAGGAGGCGGAGTGAAGATGAAAAAGTGGAGGATTCAGAAGAACAGAGACTGGGCAGTGGCGGCATTTTTCCTGCTGCTGTTCTCTTATCTGGCTGCCGGGCGGTATCAACAGCCCATCAATGAATGGCTGATGAGCTTTTCACCGGAGAAGATGAGCAGTTTTAACCAGCCAGAGCATCAGGGGGTCTATTTTGCCGCCATATTTCTGGCAGCCGTTCTTTTCAGCCTGCTCTGGCTCTGGCAGAGAAAGGCGGAGGGAAAAAGCGTGAAAGAGATGCTTTTGATTCTCTGGGCCGGCACGGCGGTCTTCCTGACAGGCATCTCTCTTTCCTATCATCTGGAATGCCGCCGGATTGTAAATACGCCCTATGACACAGATCTGGTTCCCCAGGTTGATCTGACCTTCCATATTGGTGCTGAATCTTATCTGGCAGAGCTGACAGAGGAAGCGCAGAAGGAGCTTCTTTGGCTTTGTCTGGATCTGGAACCACTTTCCCTGGAAAAACAAGAAGTGATCCAGGAGCAGACAGGTTGGGATTGGGACGCGGAGATTCAGATCTGGTATCCCGAGTACCAAAATCATAGTTACCGGTTGTGGTTCCATCTGAAAGACCAGATTCTTCGTTTTCATAAGGGGCATTCTACACAGACGGACCTCTATTATGACGGCACCAGGATTCGGGAGTTTCTCACAGAACAGGATCTGATTTGATAGCGGCTGCAGTCTTGACATGTTTTTCTGAATGGCGTATGATGGGAAAAGATAAAAGTCATGAGTCATCGCAGACATCATCTACTATACATAGGAAAGGAAGCAAAAGTGATGGAGAAGAAAAATATTGACTGGAGCAATCTGGGTTTCAATTATATACCCACAGACAAACGGTATGTTTCCAGCTATAAGAACGGAGCATGGGATGAAGGAGCCATGAGCAGCGATCCGATGATCGCCATGAGTGAGTGTGCCTGTGTGCTGCAGTATGCCCAGACCTGTTTTGAGGGGATCAAGGCCTACACCACGGAAGATGGAAGGATTGTGACCTTCCGGCCGGATCTGAATGCAAAGCGTATGGCAGATTCTGCCAGAAGGCTGCAGATGCCGGTATTCCCGGAAGAGCGTTTTGTGGAAGCGGTGGTGGAGACTGTAAAGGCCAATGCCGCCTATGTACCGCCCTATGGAAGCGGTGCGACTCTGTATATTCGGCCTTTTATGTTCGGCATTGATGCGATCATCGGAGTCAGGCCGGCGACAGAATATCAGTTCCGTGTGTTCACCACTCCGGTAGGTCCGTATTTTAAGGGCGGTGCAAAGCCGATTACGATCCGTGTATCGGATATGGACCGGGCAGCGCCCCATGGAACCGGAGACATCAAGGCAGGGCTTAATTACGCCATGAGCCTTTACAATATCGTGGATGCCCACAACCAGGGCTTTGATGAAAATCTGTATCTGGACCCGGGAACCAGGACTTATGTGGAGGAGACCGGCGGAGCCAACTTTATGTTTATCACCAAAGATGGTAAGTTCGTGACGCCAAAGTCGGGCAGCATTCTTCCTTCCGTCACCCGTCGTTCTCTGATGGTGGTGGCAAAGGATTATCTGGGCATGGAAGTAGAAGAACGCCCGGTCAGGAAAGACGAGCTGAAGGATTTCGCAGAGTGCGGTCTGTGCGGAACAGCGGCGGTGATCTCACCAGTGGGCAAGATTGTGGATCATGGAGAGGAGATCTGTCTGCCAAGCGGGATGGAGGATATGGGGCCGGTGACAAAGAAGCTTTACGATACTTTGACCGGCATCCAGATGGGACGCATCGAAGCGCCGGAAGGCTGGATCAAAGAGATTTTATAAAAATCATGCCCGGGACACATGGGGTGCCCCGGGTTTTTGGTATATGCAAAACTTTAAATAATTCAGCATAATTTCTGCTGGACAATAAAGTCGTTCAAGGTGTGTCGAAGCGGCTTTACCCTTTTGCGCTATTGCGCAGCGATTTGAATTAGGAGATGATAGGATGAACGAGAACAACAGTTACAGTGAATATGCAGTGGAGGTCCAGCAGACCGCACAGATGCGGGCAAAGCAGGTGGCAGTCATCGGGGTGACGGCGGTAGCCCTGGTGCTGTCGCTTATGGTATATTGGGGCTTCCTGCTGCTGGTGGCGGCCGGAGCGGTGGGATGCTACCTGGCTTATCTGAGCAGTGATATGGAGTACGAGACAATCTTTCTGGACGGAAGTCTGGAGATCTCGGCCATTTATAAAAAGAGCCGCCGAAAGAAAAAATTCCAGTGTGAGATGAAAAGTGTAGCCGCATATTATGTGGGCCAGAAAAAGGATGCGGTCCGTCTGGGGAAAATTACAAAAGATTTTTCTTCCCATGTGGATGGGAACACCTGCTGTGTGATGAAGGTTGGTACAGATAAGGGGACTCATGTCATCTGCTTTGAACCAGGAGAAGAACTGGAAGAGATTCTGGATAAAAGATATCGGACGCTGAAAGCGTAAATGTGTGCAGAAAGGTTGAAGTTATGAAGACAGGTTTGGTACTGGAAGGTGGAGCCATGAGGGGGATCTATACGGCCGGAGTTTTAGATGCACTGATGGAGCACAGCGTATACACGGACGGGGTGATCGGCGTGTCCGCAGGAGCCATCCATGGCTGCTCCTATGTGTCAGGGCAGCATGGAAGGAGCATTCGTTATTATCTGAAATATATGAAGGATCCAAGGTTTATGAGCTTCCGTTCCCTGCTTCGCACAGGTGACCTTGTGGGGGTCCAGTTCTGTTATCATGATCTGCCGGAGCGGCTGGATGTTTTTGATCACGATGCATTTGAGCAGTCAAAGGTGAAATTCTATGTGGTATGCACCAATGTGGAGACCGGGAAGGCGGAATACATTCATATGGAAAGTATGAAAGAGATCGCATATGTCCAGGCATCTGCTTCCATGCCGCTGGTGTCCAGAATTGTGGAAGTGGGCGGAAAGAAACTTCTGGACGGAGGTGTGGCGGACAGCATACCGGTGGAAGCGTTCGTCCGGATGGGATATGAGCGAAACCTGGTGGTGCTGACCCGGCCGGCGGGCTACCAGAAAAAACCGTCCAGACATTCGCTGCTTCGGCGGGTTTACCGGGAGTACCCGGAGTTTGTCCGCGCCATGGAGCAGCGGTATCTTCAGTATAACCAGACCCTGGAGATTTTGGACCGGATGGAAAAAGAGGGCAGTGTCATGATCATCCGCCCAAGCCGTGACCCGAAGATCGGACGGATGGAGAAAAAAAGAGAAAAGGTTCTGGACGTCTATCAGCTTGGATATGGGGACGCCATGGAGAAGATAGAGCAGGTGAAGGAGTTCCTTCACGCGGATTGTTTATAAAATTTTCATTGCTTTTTTACATTTATGGTTTACAATAAGTTTATATATGGGCAGGAAAATGGACACGACACCATTGATCATATAGGAAAGGAAGACCATGGAATGAAAGAGAGATTTTATCGTTTTATGCAGGGAAGGTATGGTCAGGATGCCTTCTCCCGTTTTTTGTTGGGGATCACAGGGTTTTGTCTGCTTTTCAATGTCCTTTTGCATAATCGATTTCTGGGCGTGCTGGCATGGGCGCTTTTGATTTATACCTATTATCGGATTTTTTCAAAAAATCACAGTGCCCGTTATGAAGAGAACCAGAGGTATCTGCAGGGGACGGCAAAAGCACGTTACTGGGCAGATCAGCAGAAAAAACTGTGGCAGGAGCGCAGGTACCACCATATCTATACTTGTCCGAAATGCCGGCAGAAGATCCGGATTCCCAGAGGAAAAGGCAGGATTATGGTCCGCTGTCCAAAGTGTCAGCATGAGTTTCAGAAAAGGAGTTAAGTGATGTTCGGATATATCGTCGTTCACAGGCCGGAACTGAAAGTAAAAGAGTATGAAGCCTATCAGGCGGCTTATTGCGGGCTTTGCAGCAGTCTGAGGCGGCGTCACGGCTGGCTGGGACAGATGACACTGAGCTACGATATGACCTTTCTGGCCCTTTTGCTTACCGGACTGTATGAGCCGAAGACCAGGATCTGCATCAGGGGCTGTCTGGCCCATCCGGGCAGGAGGCATGCCTGCAGGGAAAATCCGTATTACGATTACGCAGCGGATATGAATGTGCTGCTGACTTACTATAAATGTCTCGATGACTGGCAGGATGAGCGAAAGTTTGTTCGTCTGCTGTATGGGTGTCTTCTGAAGAGCAGGGTCAGAAAACTGCAGAAGCAGTACGGAAAAAAGACGGCAAAAATCGAGACACTCTTGAAAAAGCTGCGCAGGCTGGAAGAAAAAAAGATCTGCGATGTGGACAAGACAGCCGGACTTTTTGGAGAGATCATGGCAGAATTGTTTGTGTGCCGGGAAGATGCGTGGGAGCCGAGGCTTCGCCGGATGGGATTTTTCTTTGGAAAGTTTATCTATCTGATGGATGCCTATGAGGATGTGGAGGAGGACCTGAAAAAGGGAAATTACAATGCATTCTCAGACTGGTACGGACAGGACGACTTTGATAAAGAGTGCAGCGGAGTACTGAAGATGATGATGGCGGAAAGCTCCCGGGTTTTTGAGACGCTGCCGGTACTAAAAGATGCAGGAATCCTGCGCAACATATTATATGCCGGGGTGTGGACACGCTACAGGCAGGTCCGGCAGAGAAGAAAGGAAAACAGGGAGAAACCATGATGACAGATCCATATGAAGTGCTGGGACTGCGGCGCGGTGCTTCCGATGAAGAGATTAAAAAGGCTTACCGAAGCTTAAGCCGGAAGTATCATCCGGATGCCAATGTGAACAATCCCAATGCAGAGCAGGCAGAGGAGCGGTTTAAGCAGGTGCAGGCTGCTTATGACCAGATTATGAAAGAAAAGGAGCAGGGGTATTTCGGGGGATACGAAAGTACCGGCAGCTTCGGTGGGTATCAGCAGAAAAACGCAGCCGGCCAGGAGGATGACTATACCCGGCATCTGGGTGCTGCGATGAATTATATTCGGGCCGGCAGATACCAGGAGGCTCTTCATGTGCTGTCCGGCATGAGTCAGAAGGGGGATCAGTGGTATTATCTCAGCGCCATTGCCAACAACGGGGCGGGCAACAATGTGACGGCGCTTAAGGATGCCCGGCGCGCAGTGGAGCTTAGGCCGGAACGTATGGAATATCAGATGCTGCTTCGGCAGCTGGAAGGCGGCGGAAGCTGGTATGACCAGATGAGCAGGCCTTACGGCGGGATGCAGATGGTTGGGAACGATATGTGCTGTAAGATCTGCCTGATGTATAACTTCTGCAATCTGTGTTGTATGGGAGGCAGGGGAGGCGTGATCTGTTGCTGACTAGGAATCTTAAATTTTCTTAAGAGTGAGCAGGAAGGCTGTATCAGGGGAAAATGTGTGCTATGATAAAGCGTATGACAATATAAAATGGAAACAGACGAGGATATAAAAGGAGATTATGAGTAAATACGGAAGAAGAACTCGCAGAATACTGCTTCTTTTGATGGTGACAGTGATTGGCTCTAAAGGACTGTGTGTCCGGGCGACGGACCAGGTGTCTCCGGAGGCGCAGGCGGCAGCGGAGGCCCAGGCAGCGGCAGAGGCGCAGGCGGCAGCGGAGGCGCAGGCAGCGGCAGAGGCGCAGGCGGCAGCGGAGGCGCAGGCAGCGGCGGAAGCGCAGGCAGCAGCAGAGGCCCAGGCAGCAGCGGAAGCTCAGGCAGCGGCAGAAGCCCAGGCAGCGGCAGAAGCCCAGGGACAGGAGCCGGGAACATCCGGAGCGGAGGCCGGAGCCTCTGCAGCGGCGACAGGGACCAGCCGGCAGACCCAGAGCAGAAGGCGTTCCTCTTCCCGCCGGGAAGGTGTCCTGACAGACCAGGTGAAAAAAGATATTGAGTCTTCTCTGGACACTGGCGTCAAGGATGCAGTGATCAACGGGTATTTAAGTCTTCTGAACAAAGAATACATCCTCCGGGATGAACTGGAGCTTTCTTTGGTGAACGTGGGAGGCGGACAGGAGTTAGAAGAGCGGTCTGCAGATGCGGTCAAGGAGATGATCGCGGATGCAAAAAGAGAAGGGATGCAGATCAACATTACTTCTTCGTACCGTACTTATCAGAAACAGGTGACACTTTTTAAAAATAAGATCACCCGGCTGGAGGCTCAGGGCTACACACACGAAGAGGCTGTGAAAGAGGCTGCAAGAGTTGTGGCCGTGCCGGGCACCAGTGAACATCAGCTGGGGCTGACGGTGGACTTTCTGACCGGAAGCTACAAAAGACTGGATGAAGGGATCCGCAACACAAAGGAATACAAATGGATCGAAGAGCATGCCTGGGAATACGGTTATGTGGTCCGCTATCCGTCCGGAAAGTCTGGGATCACAGGGATTATCTCGGAGCCGTGGCATCTGCGTTATGTGGGAATTCCGGCGGCAAAGCTGATGATGGAGCAGGAAATCTGCTTGGAAGAATTTTTAGGAGTGGCATACGATGATCAAAGAAATGGAATTTCGTATGGAGCGGGCTGGGTTAATACAGGAAGGTGACCGGGTCCGGCTAAAGGAGGATACTTCCAGTACGATGGCAGGGATTATGTACTATTACACGATCCGGGAGGCAGTCGCCATGTCAAACAATACGAAGGAACGATTGAAGACGCTGGAGGGGACCGTTATAAGGATTGAGGCCAGTGAGAGCTACTGGACGGTTACGGTGGAGCTTGAGGAGCCGTAGGTTTCAGGATAAAACACATCCGAATCGACCGCTTCCATGATAGAAGGAATGCGGGAAACAGGTGGAAAAAAGTACTGCATGGTACATGGATTTGTGATATACTTTTCAGAAAGAAAAGAATCAGGTGAGAAGGGGGAAGGAAGATGAACGACCGGGATTATGGATTTTGTCCAAGGTGCGGTGCGCTTATGCGGGATGGCGTGTGCAAAAGCTGCGGCTACAGCGTCAGGATGGAGGCGGGGTGGCAGCAGCCCTCTATGGGGACGCCGGGAGCGAACTGGCAGCAACCTTCCGCGGGGCAGACGGGGACAAACTGGCAGCAGCCCTCTTTGCAGCCGACAGGCAGGAAGAAAAAGAGATCAAATGCGGCAGCATGGATCTGCGGTGGAATTGCGGTGCTGTTCATTGGGGTGATCGCAGTTAGTATGGTGTTTTCTATCCGGGGGATTTATGAGAAGGTCCAAAAAGAGAATCCGCCGGGGTATGGTTATGGATACGATGACGGGTACTTCGGCTATGGAAATCCTTATGAAGATGACACCTATGGAAACTATGACGATTCCTATGAGGACTATGAGCCCAGCGAGAAGGATGATTACTATAAGGAGATTACGGATGCCACCTCTTTGGATCTGGATTATCAGGTGGTGTGGGAGTCTGTCTCCATGCGTCCGGACGATTCAGACAATTCCTGTACCTATGACTGCGTCTATCCGGTGCTGGTAGGGGAGGAAGACCAGGAGAAATTTGACGCCATGAGTCAAACGATTGAGGATCTGGTCAGTAAATATAAAGACAGTTACCGGGATCATGTCTCCGGTGTTTCCAGTTATGGTTATGTAACCTATATGGATGAGGAGAAGATCAGCGTGGCGATTCGTCACAGTTTCTACGAGAAAAAGACCACGACGCCGAGAGTGGAGGCAATTACCCTTCGGGTAGCTACCGGAGAAGTCATCTCGCACGAAGAGATGGCGGAGGTTACCGAAGAGCTGGTCTGGCAGTTTCGTTCCAGGAATAGCTATCAGAACGGAACGGTGGAATTTGTGGACGAGCTTTCCGATGAAGAACTGATGGAATATCTGAAAAACGAGACGGACAGCGTTATGTTCTATACTCCTGTGGGTCTGGAGATTGGATTTAATTACGAAGGCGGCTGGGTAACCGTGACGCTGAAGACCGACACCTTGTAGGAGAAAAAGCATATGATTCAACGGATTGACCTGTTTCATCTTCCCTTTTATAAGAAAGAGGCCTTCACCGGTTCGGATCGGGGACTGCGGTTCTGGATCGGCAGGACCGAGCTTGCGGCAGACGGGGACGAGGAGAAAAAAGAGACGGTACTTCGGGTGACGCTGTGGCCGGAGCCGTTTGCGCGGGACAAAACGCCGAAAGAGCAAAAAATAAACAGAGATTTTCCGTTTTCAGAGGAAGGGCTTGACGAAGCCTACAGATGGATTCTGGGAGAGGGAAGGGAGTGCGTGCCGGGGCTGCACTTCGCAAAATGAAAAATGGAAGGCATATGCCCTCCATTTTTCATCGCAAACACATTCTATACAACAAAAGCAATCCGCCTGATGTTGTTTTGTACTTTTATTCTAATATAGATTGATACACAAGTAAAACTCATTATTTTCATGTTTTGAATGAAAATAATTCAAGGAGAGAGCCATGACCTTATTGTCCTATCAGGTGTTTCTGGCAGTGGTGGAACACCAGAGCTTTCAAAAAGCGGCCCAGGTGCTGAAACTGACCCCTTCCGCCATCAGTCATGCGGTGGCGGGGATGGAGGCAGAATTAGGATCCATGCTGTTTGTCCGAAGCAGGCAGGGGGTCTATCTGACCAATTATGGAAAAGAATTGTTTCCTTATATCAGGAACGTCCTGAACAGCGAAGAATATCTTCAGCAGGCGGTGGCTCAGTTTAAAGGGATGGAGAAAGGCCTTGTGCGGATCGGTACCTTCAACAGCGCCTGTGTGGAGTGGATGCCCAGTCTGTTAAAAGATTTTGAGAGGGAACATCCCAAGGTGCGGCTGGACATATATCAGGGTACCTACGATGATGTGTATCGATGGCTCAAGGACGGGATTGTGGATCTGGGATTTTTGTCCGCTTCCAGTGTGGGGGATCTGGCATATGAGCCGATCTATGAGGACAAGATTGTCTGTGTGACGCCCAAAGGATTCCGGACCAGGAATCCGGGATACGTGACGGTGGAGGAGCTTCGGGGGCAGCGATTCGTCATTCAAAGAGAGGGCTGTGACGCCGATGTAAATCATTTTATGGAAAAATACCATCTGTCCGGCGGAGAAGGGAGCTGCATTGTGGATGATATGTCTGCCATCGCGCTGGTCATGGGCGGCTATGGGGTCTGCCTGGTGCCGGAACTGGTGATCCGCAATATTCCTTTCCCGGTGGATGTATATCCGCTGGATGTGGAGGAAACGCGCACCATCGTACTGGCCAGCGTGCGTTCCGATGTGTTTGCCCCGGCCGTTCAGAGGATGTACCATTATATTGCAGAACGTTTTCAAAACAAAACCATATCATACAAAACAGCAGAAAGCCCGGGATAAAAGGGGCGAAGCAGAATTGTCAGTCAGGAGTATTTTTATGTATAAGTATATTTTTTTTGATCTGGACGGAACGTTGACGGACCCAAGGGAAGGCATTACCAAGAGTGTGCAGTATGCGCTTTCGCATATGGGCATTGAAGAGAAAGACCTTACGAAACTGGAGCCTTTTATCGGTCCGCCCCTTGTGGAATCTTTCATGGAATATTATGATTTTTCCATGGAACAGGCCCGGGAGGCAGTGGAGCATTACCGGGTATACTTCAGTAAAAGAGGAGTGTTCGAAAATCTTCTTTTTGACGGGACAGAGGATCTTCTGGCTTCATTAAAAGCTCATGGAAACGTGATTGCCATTGCTTCTTCCAAGCCGGAAGTATTTGTGCGGATGATTCTGGAGCATTTTGGAATTGATCATTATTTTGACTTTATCTGCGGCGGCAGCATGGACGAAAGCCGGATCAGCAAGGCAGATGTGATCAAAGAACTCCTGAGCCGGATGGAACTTTCCCAAGATGAGAGAAAAAAGATTCTGATGGTGGGAGACCGAAGGCATGATGTGGAGGGGGCAGCGCAGTTTGGAATTCCCTGTCTGGGCCTGTCCATGGGTTTTGCGGCAGAAGGAGAACTAGAGCAGGCCAAGGCAGTTGCCATCGTAGACAGCATGAAAGAGATCGAGGAATTTATACGGAACAGCTGACAGGAAATGGGGGTAAAAGCAGATGTTAAAAAATCGGATTCTGGCAAAAAAGCCGAAAGAAGAGGAACTGAAAAGACGGCTGAAGGAAGCCCGGGAAAAGCTCTCAGCTCTGCAGATGCGGATCAAGGAGCACAGGCTTCCGGTACTGGTGCTGCTGGAGGGCTGGGGAACTTCCGGAAAGGGGAGCACCATCGGACAGGTCATCAGGAACATTGATCCGCGCTTTTTCAAGGTGGCATCCATGGAGCTGATCCGGGAAGAGGATAAAAGAAAACCTTTTCTGTGGCGGTATTTTACCGAAATTCCCGAGTCTGGAAAGTTTGTGTTCATGGATTCCGGTTGGATGGATGAGGTGACAAGAGACCGGCTTGCCGGCACCATGGACGACGGGACTTATGAAGCGCGTATTGCGGGAATCCGCCGTTTTGAAAGGCAGCTCACGGACAATGGTTATCTGGTCATGAAATTTTTCCTTCATATCAGCGAGAAGGAACAGAAAAAACGGATGGATATCCTGAAAAAAGATATTGATACAAGATGGCGGGTCAGCCAGGCAGACCGGTGGCAGAATCAACACTACGAAAAATGTCTGGATATTTTTGACCGTTACCTGGATGCGACGGATTCTCCGGCAGTTCCTTGGTATGTGGTGGATGCAGGATCGAAAAAGTGGGCGGAACTGCAGGTGCTGGAGATTCTGACAGAGGGCATTGACATTGCCATGCAGAATCAGGCTTTGGCGGTTCCGGTACTCCAAAATGTATTTCCGCTTATTAAGATGCCAAAACTTTCCGAGGTATCTTTAGAAGGGAAAATGCTGGAAGAGGCAGACTACAAAAAAGAGCTGAAGAAGCTGCAGAGCCACCTGGGAGAGCTGCATAACCGTCTGTACCGGAAGAAGGTTCCGGTGATCATTGCCTATGAGGGATGGGATGCAGCGGGAAAGGGCGGCAATATCCGGAGGATCACAGAAGCGCTGGATCCAAGAGGATTTGAAGTACATCCGATCGCCAGCCCGGAGCCCCATGAGAAAGCCAGACATTATCTGTGGCGGTTTTATACCAGGCTGCCCCGGACCGGACATATCGCTGTCTTTGACCGGACCTGGTACGGACGTGTGATGGTGGAACGGCTGGAAGGATTTTGCAGCGAGAATGACTGGAAACGCGCTTACAATGAGATCAACGAGTTTGAAAAGGAGCTCTCTGACTGGGGGGCTGTGATCATCAAGTTCTGGGTGCATATTGACAAAGAGACACAGCTGGAACGGTTTACCCAGAGGCAGAATACGCCAGAGAAACAGTGGAAGATCACAGAGGAAGACTGGAGAAACCGGGAAAAATGGGATGCGTACGAGCGGGCGGTGGATGAGATGATCCAGAAGACCAGTACGGTGTACGCTCCATGGCATATTCTGGAATCGGTGGATAAAAGATATGCCAGGATCCAGGCCTTGAACATATTGATCAAGGAGCTTGAGAAAGTACTGTAGGTGCAGATGGGTTGAAATCCTGTTTTTTTTGTGATAAGATAGGGCGCATGGAATTTGAGCGGATTGCATAAGGAGCTTGGATCAGGAGGTAGATGCGGTGAAATGGAATAAATATACGCTGACCACGACCACAGAGGCGGAGGACATGATCAGCAGCATGATGATGGACGTGGGGATTGAAGGGATCGAGATTGAAGACAAGGTTCCGCTTTCGGATCAGGAAAAGTCTTTGATGTTTGTGGATATCCTTCCGGATGGACCGGGGGATGATGGTACGGCGCGCATCAGCTTTTACCTGGAACCCGGGCAGGACAACGGGGCGATTCTCGCGGCGGTGCAGGAAGGACTGGAAGAGATCCGAAGCTGGGGGATTGATGTGGGAGCCGGGACGATTCAGGCGTCCCAGACCGAGGACAAGGACTGGATCAATAACTGGAAGGCTTATTTTCATCAGTTCTATGTGGATGATATCCTGATCAAACCCTCCTGGGAAGAAGTAAGCCCAAAGGATCAGGAGAAGCTTCTGATTCAGATTGATCCAGGGACGGCTTTTGGCACCGGGATGCATGAGACGACCCAGCTTTGTATCCGGCAGATCAAAAAGTATGTGACAGAAAAGACATTCTTTCTGGATGTGGGAACCGGAAGCGGGATTTTGTCCATCACTGCATTGAAGCTGGGAGCTGCAGGGGCTGTGGGGACGGATCTGGATCCGTGTGCCATCAGTGCCTCAAAGGAAAATATGGAAGTAAATGGTATCTTTGAGGAGCAGTTTTCTGTGATCCAGGGCAATCTGATTGAGGACAAAGCCGTGCAGGAGGCTGTGGGGTATGAGCGCTATGATCTGATAGCGGCCAATATTCTGGCGGAAGTGCTGGTACCTCTGACTCCGGTGGTGGTGAATCATCTGAAAAAGGGCGGCGTCTATATTACATCCGGAATTATAGAAGACAAAGAAGCGTCGGTCGTAAAGGCGGTGAACGAAGCCGGACTGACGGTGCTGGAAGTGACCAGGCAGGGAGAGTGGGTGTGTGTGACCGCCCGCAAAGAGTAGCAGGTGAAACATGTATCATTTTTTTGTGGAACCGTCCCAGGTAAACGGAGATCAGATTGAGATCCTGGGCGGCGATGTGAATCACATCAGGAATGTGCTCCGGATGCGGGAGGGAGAAGCGCTTCTTGTAAGTGATGGATACGGGAATGAATACCGCTGCCGGATCCAAGACTTTGCAGAATGCCTCATTCAGGTCAGGGTCGAAGAAAAACGCCGGGTGGAGTCGGAGCTTTCTTCCCGGATCACTTTGTTTCAGTGTCTGCCGAAAGGGGACAAGATGGAGCTGGTCGTTCAGAAGGCGGTGGAGCTTGGGGTTTCCGCGGTGGTTCCCGTGGCTTCCAAAAGATGCGTGGTGAAGCTGGACGCCAGAAAAGAAGAGAACAAAAGACGGCGCTGGCAGGCGATTGCAGAAAGTGCGGCGAAGCAGTCCGGACGGGCGGTGATCCCTCAGGTGGAACCGGTGACCGATTTTTCCGGAGCGCTGTTGCAGGCAGGAAAACTGGATCTGTGCCTGATCCCTTACGAGTGCGCAGAGGAGCTTTTAAAGGCAGAATGCGAAGATCAGGGATCATCCGAACTGCAGTCTGGCCATATCACAGGCCAAAGCAAAAAAAGTCCCATGGAAAAGACGAGAGAAATCATCAGACAGATCAAAAAGGGGCAGTCTGTTGGTATCCTGATCGGTCCGGAGGGCGGGTTTGAAAAGAGTGAAGTGGAGGCGGCCATGAAGGCCGGGGCAGTTCCGGTCACGCTGGGAAAGAGAATCTTAAGGACAGAGACAGCGGGACTTTGCATCCTGTCCGTACTGATGTTTTGGCTGGAGGAGTAGAAGATGGAAGCATATCTGGATAATTCTGCCACAACCCGTTGTTTTGACAAGGTGACAGATCTTATGGTCCGCGTGATGAAGGAAGACTTCGGAAATCCTTCCTCTCTCCACACAAAAGGAATGGAAGCCGAGCGGTACCTAAGAGCGGCAAAGGCATATTTTGCAGAGAACCTGAAGGTTCGTGAGAAGGAAATCTATTTTACCTCCGGCGGCACGGAGTCCAATAACCTGGCAATCATCGGTGCGGCTATGGCAAACCAGCGGGCAGGAAAGCATCTGATCACATCCAGGATCGAACATCCTTCCGTGGAACATCCAATGCAGTATCTGGAAGGGCAGGGGTATGCGCTGACCTGCCTTCCGGTGGATGAGAAGGGTGTGGTCTCTTTGGCGGCCTTAAAGGAGGCGGTCACAGAAGAAACAATCCTTGTGTCCGTCATGTATGTGAACAACGAGATCGGCAGCGTGCAGCCGATTGATGAAATGGCCCGCATTATTCATGAAAAGAATCCCAGGACCCTCTTTCATGTGGATGCCGTCCAGGCTTATGGAAAATATCAGATTTTTCCGAAAAAAGAAGGGATTGATCTTATGAGCATCAGCGGCCATAAGATCCACGGACCAAAAGGGAGCGGTGTGCTCTATGTGAGCGAAAAAGTAAAAATCCGTCCTATCCTTTTCGGAGGGGAGCAGCAAAAAGGACTTCGCTCCGGAACCGAGAATGTACCGGGGATTGCGGGGATCGCAGAGGCGGCAAAGCTTTGTTATCAGGATCTGGATAAGAAAGTGGAGCGGCTGTATGTCTTAAAAGAGCGTTTTGCAGAAGGGATCCGAAAGCTTCCGGATGTACAGATCAATGGCATGCCGGTCAGGGAGGGAGCACCTCATATCGTAAGCGTCAGTTTTGCCGGGGTGAAAAGTGAGGTACTGCTTCATGCATTGGAGGAAAAAGGAATCTATGTTTCGGCAGGGTCCGCCTGCTCTTCCAACAAGCCTTCCGTCAGCCGGACCCTCCAGGCCATTGGGATGAAAAAAGAGCTTCTTGGCAGCACCCTTCGATTCAGTTTCAGTTTTGAAACAAGGGAAGAAGAAATCGACGCATGCATACAGGGACTAGAAGAGCTGCTTTTGGTACTGCGCCGGTATGTACGCCGTTAGGATAAAGGAGAAAAGCATGTTTCAGGCATTTTTGATAAAATACGGAGAGATTGGGGTCAAAGGAAAGAACCGGTATGTGTTCGAGGATGCACTGGTAGCCCGCATGAAGCAGGTGCTGTATCCGGTGGAGGGCACTTTTCGGATTACAAAAGAACAGGGCCGCATCTATGTGGAAGCGGAAGGCGTGTTTGACTATGAAGAGACCATCGCCGCCCTCCAAAGGGTGTTTGGTATTGTAGGGATCTGCCCGGTGGTTTTAAGAGAAGACCAGGGTTTTGAGGCACTCTCGAAAGATGTGATGGACTATATGCATCGGATGTATGAGGGGGTAAAAAAGACCTTTAAAGTGCATACCCGACGGGCAAACAAAAATTATCCTCTTACTTCTCCGGAGGTAAACGAGGAGCTCGGGGGACGGATTTTAAAAGAGTTTCCGGACCTGTCCGTGGATGTACACAAACCGGATATTATGCTGCATATTGAGCTTCGCAGCCATCATATCAATATTTACTCGGAAGTGATTCCAGGACCCGGAGGGATGCCCCTTGGAACCAATGGCCGTTCCATGCTCCTTTTATCCGGAGGGATCGACAGTCCGGTGGCAGGATATATGGTCGCTAAGCGGGGCGTCTATGTTGACGCAGTCTATTTCCATGCACCTCCCTATACCAGTGAGCGGGCAAAACAAAAAGTCGTGGATCTTGCCGGAAAAGTAGCCCGTTATACAGGACCGATTCGGCTTCATGTGATCAATTTTACGGATATTCAGATGTATATCTATGATCAGTGCCCCCATGATGAGCTGACGATTATCATGCGTCGTTATATGATGCGGATCGCTCAGAAACTTGCGGAGGATACCGGGTGTCTGGCGCTGATCACAGGGGAGAGCATCGGGCAGGTGGCAAGTCAGACCGTGCCAAGTCTTGCCGCTACCAACGACGTGTGCGACCTTCCGGTGTTCCGGCCGTTGATTGCTTTTGATAAAGAAGACATTGTGGCTGTGGCAAAGAAGATTGATACGTATGAGATTTCCATACTGCCCTACGAAGACTGCTGTACCACTTTTGTGGCCAAGCATCCGGTGACCAAGCCCCAGGTGGAGCGTATCCGCCGGTCTGAGAAGGCTCTTATGGAAAAAATTGAGGACATGGTAAAAGAAGCGCTGGATACAGAAGAAGTGATTGAAGTCCGTTAAAACAGGCTGCCATCCTGTGTGGCAGCCGGTCAGACAGGACACTAATCAACGATATAGGGGGAGAGCACCGCAAGAATCTCTTCGGCGTTGTTCTCAGAATGGATATTCAGCTCAATGGGCTTGGACAGATCCAGGCTGAAAATCCCCATAATCGACTTCGCATCGATGACATAACGGCCGGATACCAGGTCAAAATCATTGTCAAACTTTGTGATTTCGTTGACGAATGCTTTTACTTTATCGATGGAATTTAAAGAAATATGAACCGTTTTCATGATTGTTCCTCCTCAACATGCTTTATTTCTACCTAACATATTAAAGACTTAGGCACAGAAAGTCAATGAAAAAATTGTTAAAAAAGACAGGGCTTTCCTATTTGCAAAATCCGGACGTCCGGCAGGGGCAAGAAGGCCAGTTTGGTCGGACCAGAAGCTGACAGTTCGGATCAGGGAACCGCATGAATCGTATGGAAAGACAGAGGGAAGAATATGAAAAGAGCAGCACTGCACAACCTGGGATGCAAAGTGAATGCCTATGAGACAAGGGCCATGCAGGAGATGTTAAAAGAAAACGGTTATGAGATTGTTCCTTTTGAGGAAACAGCAGATGTATACATTATCAATACCTGCAGCGTGACCAACATGGCGGACCGAAAGTCCAGGCAGATGCTGCATCGGGCAAAAAAGCGGAATCCGGATGCGGTGGTGGTGGCGGCAGGATGCTATGTGCAGGCGGCAGGAGAGGAACTTTTAAAGGATGCAGCGGTGGATCTTCTGATTGGCAACAATGAGAAAAAAAATCTGCCGGAGATTTTGCAGAAGCATGAAGCGCATAAAAAAGAGTCTTATTTTCACGATCTGTTTCATGAGACAGAATATGAACGGCTTTCACTGAGTCAGAACGAGGGGCACACCCGGGCCTATATGAAGATTCAGGACGGCTGTAATCAGTTCTGCAGTTATTGTATTATTCCTTACACAAGGGGAAGGGTCAGAAGCCGTGAGCTGCTGGATATCCGCCGGGAAGCCCAGGCGCTTGCAAATCATGGCTATCAGGAGATTGTTCTTACGGGGATTCATCTGGACTCTTACGGGGTGGATCTGCCCGAAGGAGAAGGAGATCTTCTGAAAGTTGTCCGGGAAGTTGGCTGTGTGGAGGGCATCAGAAGGATCCGCCTTGGTTCTTTGGAGCCAAGGATTATGACTGAAACGTTTGTCAGGGCTCTTTCTATGGAAGAAAAGCTGTGTCCCCACTTTCATCTGTCCCTGCAAAGCGGCTGCGATGCGACGTTAAAGCGGATGAACCGCAGATACGATACAGAAGAGTTTCGTGCCTGCTGCAGAAGGCTTCGGATGTATTTTGACCAGCCGGCACTTACCACGGATGTGATTGTGGGATTTCCAGGGGAGACCGAAGAAGAGTTCGCCAGGACGGTGGAATTTTTAAAAGAGATTTGCTTTTTTGAGACCCATGTGTTTAAATATTCCAGAAGAAAAGGGACCAGGGCTGATGGGATGGAGGGCCAGGTCCAGGAAGAGATCAAGACAAAGAGAAGCGAAATACTTCTGGCTCTGTCCGAAGCAAACCGCCGGGAGTATCAGAAAAGACTGATCGGCAGAACGGTGGAAGTATTGATGGAAGAGTCCTGCATCTTTGGGGATACTGAGTATCAGATCGGACATACCAGGGAATATGTACCGGTGGCGGTGGCAGGAAAAGAGCCGCTGTCCAATCAGTTGCTGCAGGTAAAAGTGGATGATCTGCCGGATTTTGGAATGTTGTGCGGACATTTGGGAAATGCTGACAGAAAATAAACATTGAATTTATAGTCAGAGTATAGTAAACTTAAGAGAAGAGGCATTGGCAGACAAAAGGAAAGAGGTCAGGAATATAATTTCGTGATTTCTGATGTTGAGGGCGTGAGACTATGAAGAGGCTGGAGAACACACAGTATTTTAAGATTCAATCCGATCAGGAGCTTAAGGTTTCCGAGATTTTGCATCTGGTCTATGAGGCGATGACGGAGAAGGGCTATGATCCGGTGAACCAGATCGTGGGTTATATCATGTCCGGAGATCCGACTTACATCACCAGTCATCAGGGCGCGAGGAGCCTGATCATGAAAGTGGAGCGGGACGAGCTGGTAGAGGAACTTTTAAGAGTGTATGTGGAGAAGACAGTAAAGGAATGAGCGGCAGATGAGGATCATGGGACTGGATTACGGCTCTAAAACAGTGGGGGTCGCGATCAGTGACGGGCTTTTACTGACCGCCCAGGGTGTAGAGACCATCAATCGCACGCAGGAGAATAAGCTGCGCAGGACGCTTGCCAGAATTCAGGAGCTGTGTCAGGCGTATGAGGTGGAAGAGATCGTACTGGGCTTTCCAAAGAATATGAATAACACCATTGGGGACAGGGCTGAGAAATCGCTGGAATTCGCAGAGATGCTGAAAAAGCGGACAGGTCTGCCTGTTGTCATGTGGGATGAACGCCTCACGACCATGGCGGCAAACCGTACGCTTATGGAGAGCGGCGTGCGAAGGGAACACCGCAAGGAATATATCGATAAGATTGCAGCCACTTTTATCCTGCAGGGATATCTGGATGCAAGGGGCATAAAGGAGTAGATACGGGATGGAGAAACTGATCTTTCAGGATGAGAACGGAGCGGATGCCGAGTTTTATGTGCTGGAACAGACCCGCATAAACGGCAGGAATTATCTGCTGGTAACGGATTTGCCGGAGGGTGACGGAGAATGCCTGCTTCTGAAAGACCGTTCTTTGGAAAGCGAAAAAGAAAGTCTCTATGAGATCGTGGAGGACGAGCAGGAACAGGATGCGGTTCTTGCGGTTTTCGAGCAGCTTTTGGAGGATGTTCAGATTCAGAAGTAGAGAGCGGCAGGGAGGGGATTTCATGCGGTTGGACAGAGAAGGATTCGAGAACCTGCTTCGGGGAAAAGGGCTGAAGGTGACCGCACAGCGGATTGCCGTACTTTCGGTATTGTCCGAAAAACCGGACAGCCATCTGACTGCGGAAGAAATCTATGATTTAGTGAAAGTGAGCAGTCCGGATATCGGACTTGCTACAGTATACAGGACGATTCAGATATTGTTGGAGCTGAAGATTATTGATCGGATCTATCTGGATGACGGATATGTGCGCTATGAGATGGGACATGTCTATGAGGACGAGGACAGCCATCATCACCATCATCTGATCTGTGTCAAATGCGGACGCGTCATGTCCTTCCAGGGAGATCTTCTGGAAGCATTCGAGACGAGGATGGAGCAGGAGACCGGATTTTTGATCCAGGATCATGATGTGAAGCTCTACGGTTTTTGTAAGAATTGTCAGAACGGAAATACGTGAAAAAATTAACAAACAGCATTTTTTAAAGAGGATGCAGTGATGGGATCGGATGCCGAGGGCAGGAGAGAGCAGCACTAGGCAAAAAGATCCTGGGAAGAAAGATGCAACAACTGACAAACAGCATCTTTCTTTCTAGGATGCAGTGGTGGGATCGGATGCCGAAGGCAGGAGAGAACAGCACTGGGCAAAAGGATCCTGGGAAGAAAGATGCGGAACTATAATAGGAGGTCTATTGTTTGAAAAATGTAAACAATTCTAAATTAAGGATCATCCCCTTAGGCGGATTAGAGCAGATCGGGATGAATATCACTGCCTTCGAGTTTGAAGACAGTATTATTGTCGTGGACTGCGGGTTGGCTTTTCCGGAGGATGATATGCTGGGAATTGATCTGGTCATCCCGGACGTCTCTTATCTGAGACAGAATTTAAACAAAGTAAAAGGTTTTGTCATCACCCACGGGCATGAGGATCATATCGGTGCTCTGCCTTATATCCTGAAGGATATCAATGTACCAGTCTACGCCACAAAGCTGACGATTGCGCTGATCGAGGGCAAATTAAAAGAGCATAATATGCTGAAAACCACCAAGCGCAAAGTGGTAAAACACGGGCAGTCCATCAATCTGGGCCAGTTCCGGATTGAGTTCATAAAGACCAACCACAGTATCGCGGATGCATCCGCTCTTGCCATCTATTCGCCGGCCGGCATTGTTGTGCATACCGGAGACTTTAAGGTGGATTATACACCGGTCTTCGGAGACAGCATTGACCTGCAGCGTTTCGGCGAGATCGGAAAAAAAGGCGTTCTGGCGCTTATGTGCGACAGTACCAACGCCGAGCGTCCGGGGGTTACCATGTCGGAGAAGACGGTGGGTCGGACCATGGACGCACTTTTCACGGAGCACTGCAATTCCCGGATCATCGTGGCAACCTTCGCCTCGAATGTGGACCGGGTGCAGCAGATCATAGATTCTGCTTATAAGAACAATAAAAAAGTGGTGGTGGAAGGACGCAGTATGGTCAATGTCATCACTACAGCGGTGGAGCTTGGGTATGTTCGGATTCCGGACAATACGCTGATCGATATCGAGCAGCTTCATAATTATCCGCCGGAAGCGACGGTCTTGATCACCACCGGCAGTCAGGGCGAGTCCATGGCTGCACTGTCGAGAATGGCGCAGAATCTCCACAGAAAAGTGCACATCATGCCAGGAGATACCGTGATTTTCAGCTCCAATCCGATTCCGGGCAATGAAAAAGCAGTGTCCAAGGTCATCAATGAACTGTCGGCAAAGGGTGCCAATGTGATTTTCCAGGACGCTCATGTGTCAGGACATGCCTGCCAGGAAGAGATCAAGCTGATCTATTCGCTGGTGCATCCCAAGTATGCGATACCGGTGCATGGGGAGTACCGGCATCTGAAAGCACAGGCGTCGATCGCTCATCAGCTGGGAATTGAGAAAGAAAACATCTTCGTTCTCCAGTCCGGTGATGTGATGGAGATGGATGCACAGGGTGCGAAAGTGGTAGACAAAGTTCACACAGGTGCCATCTTTGTGGATGGACTGGGAGTGGGAGATGTGGGCAATATTGTCATGCGGGACCGTCAGCATCTGGCGGAAGACGGCATTATGATCATTGTCCTGACCCTGGAGAAAGGGAGTAATATATTGCTGTCCGGACCGGACATCGTATCCAGGGGATTTGTATATGTAAGAGAGTCTGAAGATCTGATGGAACAGGCCAGAGCGGTAGTCTATGACGCGGTGGAAAAATGCCTGGAACGCAAGATCACAGACTGGGGAAAAATGAAAAACGTCATGAAGGATACTCTGGGGGATTATATCCGTAAAAAGACCAAACGCAATCCGATGATCCTGCCGATCATTATGGAAGTGTAACGGTTGTAACATGAAAACTTCTGCCGGATGGGGGCCGATGCAGAACAGGCAGTGGAAGTGAGACGATTATGGATACAATCAAGAAAAAAGTTGAAGAACTGGTGGACGCGATCCTGGAAAGTACCGAATATCAGAACTTCCAGGCGGCGGAGAAGCAGGTACGCAAAGTACCGGAACTGGCGGATAAGATCAAAGAATTCTGTTGGGAGAATTATGAGCTGCAGAACTGCAGGGCAGAAGACTTGTATGAACAGGTGGAAGCCTTTGAGGAGCGGTACCGGGATTTCCGGAGAAACACCGTGGTGGAGGAGTACCTGGAGCGGGAACTTCGGATGTGCCGCATGCTGCAGGAGATCCATGCGCGGCTGACCGATATTATGGATTTTGTAATATAGTGTACGCACTGCAGACACCAACGGTTAGAGATGCAGGAGAGAAGAGGATACAGGGAGACTTTCAAACATGAATGTACAAAAGGCGATCGTGGCCATAGGACTTTTTTTCTTTCGGCTGCTGCTGGTGATTCTTGTGATTATGGGAATCTACAAACTGGGAGAATATTCTTATACGTATGGTTACAGCATCGTGTCCAATGTTGCCATGGAGCCGAAGCCGGGACGGGATATGAGTATCGTCCTGACAGAAAATATGGATACTAAGGAGCTGGCATCCCTTTTGGAGCGCAGGGGACTGATTGAAGACGAGATTATTTTTCGGATCCAGATGAAGATCAATAAATGTGAGGACAAGCTGGAGCCGGGAGATTACGTCCTGAATACGTCCATGACTCCAAAGGAAATGATAAAGGTGCTTTCCGGAGAGACACAAGAGGAAGAAGAATGATCACAGGAGAGCGTCTGACTGCTTATATCAATTCTCTTTACTGCGGCAACACGGAATTTCTGAACCAGGTGGAGGAGGAAGCCCTTGCTTCGAATGTGCCGATTATCCGGAAGGAGATGCAGGGGTTTCTTCGCTTTTTGCTGGCCCTTCACAGGCCGAAGCGGATTCTGGAAGTAGGAACAGCGGTGGGATTTTCTGCACTTTTGATGAGTGAGTATGCTCCAAAAGACTGCCGGATTACTACCATAGAAAACTATGCAAAGCGGATTCCCGTTGCCCGGCGCAATTTTGCCCGGGGCGGCAAAGAAGCGCAGATTACCCTTCTGGAAGGAGATGCGCTGAAAGTATTAAAAAAGATAACTGGAAGCTTTGATCTGGTTTTTCTGGATGCGGCAAAGGGACAGTATATCTATTATCTGCCCGAGATTTTGCGGCTTCTTGAACCAGGGGGACTGCTGGTATCGGATAACGTACTGCAGGACGGAGATGTGATCGAATCCCGCTTTGCGGTGGAGCGCAGACAGCGTACGATTCATGGGCGCATGCGGGAATATCTGTATACATTGACCCACTGTGAGGAGCTGACCACCTCCGTTTTGCCCCTGGGGGACGGAGTAACGGTAAGTGTCAAAAAGCAGCCATAAGAGGAGTAGCGAATATGAAAAAGCATCCGGAACTTTTGATTCCGGCCAGCAGCCTGGAAGTATTAAAAACCGCCGTCGTGTTCGGCGCAGATGCGGTCTATATCGGAGGCGAGGCTTTCGGACTCCGGGCCAAGGCGAAGAATTTCTCCCTGGAAGAGATGGCAGAGGGGATCCGTTTTGCCCATGCAAGAGGGGTGAAAGTCTATGTGACGGCCAACATCCTGGCCCATAACCAGGATTTGGAAGAAGCAGGAGCATATTTTGAAGAATTAAAAGAGATACGGCCGGATGCGCTGATTATCTCGGATCCGGGGATGTTTCTGACTGCGAAGGAAGTATGTCCTGAGATTGAGATTCATATTTCCACCCAGGCCAATAACGTCAATTACCGGACGTTTCAGTTCTGGAAGGAGCAGGGAGCTTCCAGAGTAGTGACCGGCCGGGAGCTTTCTCTGGAAGAGATTCGCCAGATTCGAAAGCGGATCCCGGAGGATCTGGAGATCGAGACCTTTGTACACGGGGCCATGTGTATCTCCTATTCCGGAAGATGTCTTCTGAGCAACTATTTTACCGGCAGGGATGCGAACCGGGGGGCCTGTACCCATCCCTGCCGCTGGAAATATGCCGTGGTGGAAGAGACCCGTCCCGGAGAATATATGCCGGTTTATGAGAATGAACGGGGAACCTATCTTTTTAACTCCAAGGATCTGTGCATGATCGGGCATCTTCCGGATCTGATAGAGGCGGGGATTGACAGTCTGAAGGTGGAGGGACGGATGAAGACCGCGCTGTATGTGGCGACGGTGGCGCGCACGTATCGGAGGGCGCTGGATGATTATGTTCAGGATCCGAAACGATACAAGGATCATATGCCCTGGTATCTGGAACAGATTTCCAACTGCACCTACCGGCAGTTTACCACCGGCTTTTTCTATGGCAGACCCGATGAGCATGCCCAGATCTATGACAACAATACCTATATCAAAGAATACACCTATCTTGGGATTGTACAAAAGGTTGACGGGCAGGGCAGATGCCTGGTGGAACAGCGCAACAAATTCTCTGTGGGAGAGACCATAGAGATCATGAAGCCGGACGGCCGGGATGTGCCGGTTCTGGTAGAAGCGATTCAGGACGCACAAAGCGGGACCAGCCAGATTAGCGCGCCCCATGCCAGACAGCTTCTTCTGGTGACTTTGTCCGAGGCCCCGGATGCGATGGATCTGCTTCGCAGGGAAGATAAGCCGGTACAGGCCGTTTTGTGACCGGTCATTGAGAAATCATCATAAGATAAAAGTGGAAAGGCACTTTCGTGGATCTTTTACATAAGATGTATTAACGATCCACTGAGGTGTCTTTTTTTGAAAGCTTTTCCGAAACCTCTTACGGCGGAAGAAGAGAAAGAATGTTTGGTGAGGTATAAGGGAGGGGACGAAAAGGCACGTCAGATTCTGATTGAGTATAATCTGCGCCTTGTAGCCCATATTGTGAAAAAGTACCAGTCTGCGGAGGATGACATGGAGGAATTGATCTCCATAGGGACCATCGGGCTGATCAAAGCAGTGGACACCTTTGACCATGAAAAGGCAAGCAAACTGGCGACTTACGCGGCAAGATGTGTGGAAAATGAGATTCTGATGTACCTAAGAGTCAAGAAAAAACTGCAGAGAGAATCTTCCTATTATGAACCGATCGGAACGGACAAAGAAGGAAACGAGATCCAGCTTCTGGATATCATTGAGAGCAAAGAGCCCTCGGCACTGGACCAGATCGGACTCAAAGATGACACAAAGAAGATGTACGGCCTGCTGGAAAAGGTTCTGTCAGAACGGGAACGCCAGGTGGTTATCATGCGTTACGGACTGTATCACGGCCAGGAATACACCCAAAGAGAGATCGCGGGGAAGCTGGGAATTTCCCGGTCCTACATCAGCCGTATCGAAAAAAATGCGCTGAATCGGCTGAAAGAATACTTCCGGGATTGATTTCCCGGAATATTTGTGGTATAATAAAAAAATATCTGATATCTGGAATGCATATCGCATTATTATCCAAATATAATTTCATATGAAAGGGAAGTAGCTGCAAAAGATCCGGCAGTTACAAGAATAAAGATGTTCAGTACAATACGATCGGCGGCAGTGATCGGGATTGAGGCCTGCCCGGTGCGGGTGGAGGCGGATATCTGCGACGGACTGCCCCAGTTTAACATGGTCGGAGACTTGGCGCCGGAAGTACGGGAGGCGGCAGACCGGGTTCGTACGGCTCTGCGCAACACACAGATTCTGTTCCCGCCCAAGAAGGTGACCGTCAATCTGGCTCCGGCCCATTTCCGCAAGGAAGGCACCCGTTTTGATCTGCCTGTAGCAGCTGCGCTTCTGGCCGCTTTGCGGATCATTCCTGAAAACTTTTTACAGGAAGTTCTCATGATCGGGGAACTTGGACTGGATGGAAGTGTCCGTCCGGTCAGCGGTGCGCTGCAGACGGTCCTGCTTGCCAAAGAACTTGGCCTTAAAACCTGTCTGGTACCAAGGGAAAATGCAAAAGAAGGAGCGGTCACCGGAGGGATTCAGGTGATCGGGATCGGCAGCCTGAAAGAACTTATGGAATGTCTGCTCTTTCCGGACACCTGGGAACGGCGGGCAGAGTCTGTGAAGACATGGAAGGGACAAACGGTCAGCTATCCGGAAGATTTTCGGGAAATCAACGGGCAGAAAGGAGTCCGGCGGGCGGCGGAGGTTGCAGCGGCAGGCATGCATAACTTTCTGATGGTGGGAAGTCCGGGAGCAGGAAAAACCATGATTGCCAAACGGATGCCCTCAATTCTGCCTGATCTTACATTGGAGGAAAGTCTGGAGGTTTCCATGGTATACAGTGCCTGCGGACTTATGACGAACAAAGAGGGGCTTATGGAAAACAGACCGTTCCGGGCGCCTCATCACACCATCTCTCCCAATGGCCTGGCCGGGGGTGGCAGAAGGATCCGTCCGGGGGAGATCAGCCTTGCCACCCGGGGAATTCTCTTTCTGGACGAACTTCCGGAGTTTTCCAGAGGCGCCCTGGAAGTTTTGCGGCAGCCTTTGGAGGAACGGCGGGTGGTGATCAGCAGGACAAGCGGCACCTGCATCTTTCCGGCGCATTTTCAATTAATAGCGGCCATGAACCCCTGCAGATGCGGCTATTATCCGGACAGAGAGCGCTGCAGGTGCCTTCCCGGGGAGATCAGCCAGTATCTGCACCGGATTTCCAGGCCCCTTCTGGATCGGATCGACATCTGTGCGGAGACGGCGAGGATCGATTACAAAGATCTGACCGGACAGAAAGAGAACGAATGTTCGGCCAGTATCCGAAGCAGAGTGGAGGCGGCCAGGAAGATGCAGGAAGCCAGATATAGCCGTCCGGGCTGCCGCTTTCACTTTAATTCACAGCTTCCCTCCGCTGCCTTAGGAGAATTTTGTTCTCTTGGGAGTGAAGAACAGAAGATTATGGAGGCGGCGTTTGAAACTTATCACTTAAGTGCCAGAGCCTATCATCGGATTTTAAAAGTGGCCAGAACGATTGCAGATCTGGAAGGGGAGCTTAAGATCCGCACGGGACATCTTCTGGAAGCGGTCAGCTATCGGGTGCTGGATCAAAAATTTTGGGGGGAATAAAAGAAAGTCATGGAGAACAAAATAGAGAATATCCGCTATATCCCCCGGTCAGACAGTGCCTATCCAGAAAGGCTGAAGGTGCATAAGGGGATGCCAAAAGGACTTTACGTAAAAGGCAGGCTTCCGGACCCGAAGCGTCCGTCCGTGGCGATTGTGGGGGCGAGAAGATCCAGCAGCTACGGCAATGAAACGGCCCGGCTGTTTGCAAAGGAACTGGCCCGGGCCCAGGTGCAGATTATAAGCGGCATGGCCTGGGGAATTGACGGAGTCGCTCATTACGGGGCGTTGGAGGCAGGAGGAGACACCTTCGCAGTCCTGGGATGTGGGGCAGATATCTGTTATCCCAAAGGCCATCAGTCCCTGTATGAAAAGCTGGTGAAAAAAGGCGGTATTTTGTCCGAGTATGCGCCGGGAATGACGCCAAGACCCGGATATTTTCCGGCCAGAAACCGGATTATCAGCGGTCTGTCGGATCTGGTGCTTGTGGTGGAGGCAAAAGAAAAGAGTGGTTCTTTGATTACCGCAGACCTGGCCTTGGAGCAGGGAAAGGACGTGTACGCAGTTCCCGGAAGACGGAGTGATTCTTTAAGCCGCGGGTGCCTGAATCTGATCCGGCAGGGGGCCGGACTTGCAGACTGTCCGGAAGTGATTTTGGAGGCGCTTGGGGTTTTTCCGCAAAAGAACAAACAGCAGAACAAGGAGCAAACCAAAATTTTACTTGCCAAGGAAGAAAATATCGTGTATAGTTGGATACGTTTACAGCCGGTTTCTTTGGAGGAGCTGATCCAGAAGACCGGATTTCCCCCGGGAACGCTTCGTTCGCTCCTGGTGGGACTTGAGCTGAAAGGCTGTATCAGAGAAATTCAGAAAAATGATTATATAAGAACAGATTGAGGACGACCAATGGCAAAGTATCTTGTGATCGTGGAGTCACCTGCCAAGGTGAAGACGATTAAGAAATTTTTAGGTTCCAACTATGAGGTTATGGCTTCCAACGGACATGTGAGGGATCTGCCGAAGAGTCAGCTTGGCATTGATGTAGAACATGATTATGAACCCAAATACATTACCATCCGTGGAAAGGGAGATATACTGGCGAAGCTTCGCAAGGAGGCGAAGAAGGCAGACAAAGTCTATCTGGCAACGGACCCGGACCGGGAGGGAGAGGCCATATCCTGGCATCTGTCCAAAGCTTTGAATCTGGATGAAAAAAGAATCTGCAGGATTACTTTTAACGAGATTACAAAAAGTGCAGTCAAAGAATCCATCCGGCATGCCCGGGAGATCAATCAGGATCTGGTGGATGCCCAGCAGGCAAGAAGGATGCTGGACCGGATGGTAGGCTACCGGATCAGCCCCATCCTCTGGGCAAAGGTCAAAAGGGGGTTAAGCGCCGGGCGGGTACAGTCTGTGGCTCTTCGTCTGGTGGCGGACCGGGAGGAAGAGATTGCCGCTTTTGTGCCGGAGGAATATTGGAGCCTGGAAGCAGAGTTTCAGGTAAAAGGAGAGAAAAAGCCGCTGACGGCCAAGTTCTATGGCGTTCCCGGAGAGAAGAGAGAGATTCATTCCAGGGAGGAGATGGATCAGGTTTTAGCAGCAGTAAAAGATGCATCTTTTCAGGTGGCAGAGGTAAAAAAAGGAGAGCGGACCAAAAAAGCACCCCTTCCTTTTACGACCAGTACCCTTCAGCAGGAGGCTTCCAAGGTGCTGAATTTTTCCACCAGCAAAACCATGCGCCTGGCCCAGCAGCTTTATGAAGGCATCGACATCGAAGGCCAGGGGACGATTGGTGTGATCACCTATCTGCGTACAGACTCCACCCGGATCTCAGAGGAAGCGGCAGAAGCGGCGGCATCCTACATCAAGGAAACTTATGGAGAGGCTTATCTGTCCGCAGGCAGAAGTGCGTCCAAAGGAAATGACAAAAAGATTCAGGATGCCCATGAGGCCATCCGCCCCACAGATATCCGAAGGCTTCCGGCGGCCATCAAAGAATCTCTGTCCAGAGATCAGTTCCGCCTGTATCAGCTGATCTGGAAGCGGTTTGCGGCAAGCTGCATGGCGGATGCCAGATACCACACGACTTCTGTAAAGATCGACGGCGGCGGATATCGTTTTACCGTCTCTGCATCTTCCGTCGCTTTTGAAGGATTTTTGTCGGTCTATGTTCAGGAAGAGGAAGAAAAGAGCAAAAATATAACGCTGGTAAAAGCCATTGACCAGGATTCCGAATTGACCCTGAAAGGCTTGGAGGATAAGCAGCATTTTACCCAGCCGCCGGCCCATTATACGGAGGCAGCACTGGTAAAGACGTTGGAGGAGCTTGGAATTGGAAGACCAAGTACCTATGCACCCACCATCAGCACCATCATCGCCCGCCGCTATGTGGCGAAGGAAGGAAGGAATCTCTACCTGACCGAGATCGGAGAGGTGGTCAATCATATGATGCTTCAGGCCTTTCCGTCCATTGTGGAGACTGATTTTACGGTCAATGTAGAATCGCTTCTGGACATGGTGGAAGAGGGAAAGGTAAGCTGGAAGACGGTGGTCAGCAATTTCTATCCGGATCTTCATGAAGCCGTAAAGCGGGCAGAAGAAGAGCTTCAGAAGGTTAAGATTGAGGATGAAGTCAGTGACGTGGTCTGTGAACAGTGCGGCAGGAATATGGTGATCAAGTATGGTCCTCATGGGAAATTTCTGGCGTGTCCCGGATTTCCGGACTGCAGAAATACAAAGCCCTATCTGGAAAAGATCGGGGTGGCATGCCCAAAATGCGGCAAAGAGGTAGTCTTAAGAAGATCCTCAAAAGGACGGAAATTCTACAGTTGTGAGGGGTATCCGGACTGCGACTATATCTCCTGGAAGAAGCCTGAGGCAGAAAAACAGGAAAAAACAACGGAAAAATGACAGAATATTTGAAAAATCAATTGAAATCTGTCAGACATTATGCTAATATCCAAAGTGCGGCTGTGTAAATGGCGGCACTTTGTTTCGGTATCGGGATGGGAGATGGAGAGATGAGCGTACAATTATTGGATAAGACCAGAAAAATCAACAAGCTTTTGCACAACAATAATTCCAGTAAGGTGGTATTTAACGACATCTGTAAAGTATTGTCGGAGATTTTGCTGTCGAATGTTCTGGTAATCAGTAAAAAAGGAAAGGTGCTGGGGATCAGCCAGCATGGCAAGGTGGAGGAGATCCATGAGCTGATCGTGGATAAAGTGGGAAGTCTGATCGATCCCCTTTTGAACGAGCGGCTACTGGGGATTTTGTCCACAAAGGAGAATGTAAACTTAAAGACACTGGGATTTGTGGTGGAGAACATCCGCAGTTATCAGGCGCTGATCACGCCGATCAACATTGCAGGTGAGCGGCTGGGTACCCTTTTTATGTATAAGTATGAAGCCGATTATGACATTGATGATATCATTTTAAGCGAGTACGGCACGACCGTGGTGGGACTTGAGATGATGCGTGCGGTCCATGAGGAGAACGCGGAGGAAGAGCGCAGAAAGCAGATTGTAAAGTCGGCCATCAGCACCCTCTCCATGACGGAGCTGGAAGCAATTCTTCTGATTTTCCAGGAGATGAAAGGAAATGAATGCACGCTCGTGGCCAGCAAGATCGCAGACAAGGCAGGCATCACCCGTTCGGTGATCGTCAATGCTCTTCGCAAATTTGAGAGTGCGGGTGTGATCGAGTCCCGCTCTTCCGGTATGAAAGGGACCAACATCAAAGTGCTCAATGACAGCGTCTTTGAAGAACTCACAGAAATCCGGAACCATAAAGAAGAAGTGAAATTTATAAAGAAATACTAAAAATTGAAAAAAACAAAATTTCCCCATTGACAATTCTGTTTTCGCGTACTAATATAATACTCAGAGATTAGCACTCAATGAAAGTGAGTGCTAATAAGACCAAACAGATCCATTGAAGGAGGAATTACCATGAAATTAGTACCTTTAGGTGACAGAGTTGTATTAAAGCAAAGCGAAAAAGAGGAGACCACCAAGTCCGGCATCATCCTGACAGCAAAGTCTCAGGAGAAACCGGTGACCGCAGAGGTTGTGGCAGTAGGACCGGGCGGCATGGTAGACGGCAAAGAAGTGACCATGCAGGTAAAAGTAGGAGATCAGGTAATCTATTCCAAGTATGCGGGAAATGAAGTAAAGCTTGACGAGGATGAGTATGTGATCGTAAGACAGAATGATATTCTTGCGGTTGTAGAATAATTTAGGCAGAGCAGACACAAAAACGCAGAATGAAAGACATTTTAGTAGGAGGAATTTTATCATGGCGAAAGAAATCAAACATGGCGTAGATGCCAGAGTCGCACTGGAAGCCGGTGTGAATAAACTTGCAGATACCGTAAGCGTAACGCTTGGACCGAAAGGAAGAAATGTGGTTCTCGACAAGCAGTTCGGCACTCCGCTGATCACCAATGACGGTGTGACCATCGCAAAAGAGATCGAGCTGGAAGATGCATTTGAGAACATGGGTGCACAGCTTGTCAAAGAGGTGGCAACCAAGACAAACGACGTGGCCGGCGACGGTACCACTACCGCTACGGTTCTGGCACAGGCGATGATCAACGAGGGGATGAAGAATCTGGCAGCAGGCGCAAACCCCATCATCCTGAGAAAAGGTATGAAGAAAGCTACGGATGCTGCAGTAGAGGCAATTGCAGCTATGAGCAGCAAAGTAACCGGCAAGCATCAGATGGCAAGAGTTGCTGCAATCTCCGCAGGAGATGACGAGGTCGGCAATATGGTTGCAGATGCTATGGAGAAAGTGGCCAACGACGGCGTCATCACCATCGAAGAGTCCAAGACGATGAAGACAGAGCTGGATGTGGTGGAAGGTATGCAGTTTGACCGCGGTTACATCTCTGCGTATATGGCAACCGATACCGAGAAGATGGAGGCAGTTCTGGATGATCCGTATATCCTGATCACCGACAAGAAGATCAGCAACATCCAGGAGATTCTTCCTGTATTAGAGCAGCTGGTACAGTCCGGCAAGAAGCTTTTGATCATCGCAGAGGATATCGAGGGCGAGGCTCTGACAACTCTGGTACTGAACAAGCTGCGCGGCACGTTCACGGCAGTAGGCGTGAAGGCTCCGGGTTACGGCGACAGAAGAAAAGCGATGCTTCAGGATATCGCAGTGCTGACCGGTGGTACGGTTATCTCCGAGGAAGTAGGTCTGGAGCTTAAGGATGCGACCGTTGAGATGCTGGGCCGTGCAAAATCCGTTAAAGTACAGAAAGAGAATACCGTAATCGTAGACGGCCTTGGAAGCAAGGAAGAGATCGAGAACCGGATCAAGACGATCAAGACCGAGATCGAAGCGACCAAGTCTGAGTTTGATAAAGAGAAGCTGCAGGAGCGTTATGCGAAGCTGGCTGGCGGTGTGGCAGTTATCCGCGTGGGTGCGGCTACCGAGACCGAGATGAAAGAGGCGAAGCTGCGCATGGAAGACGCGCTGGCAGCGACCAGAGCAGCTGTGGAAGAAGGTATCATCTGCGGCGGCGGCGCTGCATACATCCACGCTTCCAAAGACGTGGAGAAGCTGGTGGATACACTGGAAGGCGACGAGAGAACCGGTGCAAAAGTCATCCTGAAAGCACTGGAGTCCCCGCTGTACCATATCGCGTCCAATGCAGGACTCGAAGGTGCAGTGATCATCAACAAAGTGCATGAGGCAGAGAAAGGAATCGGCTTTGACGCGCTGAAAGAAGCATATGTAGATATGGTGGAGGCAGGCATTCTCGATCCGGCAAAAGTGACCAGAAGCGCACTGCAGAATGCAACCAGCGTGGCAGCTACCTTCCTGACCACCGAGGCATGTGTGGCAAATATCAAAGAAGAAGTTCCTCCGATGCCGGCAGGTGGCGGCGGAATGGGCATGATGTAATTCCGTATTAGATAAGACAGAAAAGGGCGTTCCCGGACGGGGCGTCCTTTTTGGCATAATATCCATTGACAGAACGGATGCGATCTGATAGACTGTTTAAAATTTATAATGTAGACAAAAGAAAGAGAGGAAAAGAAATGGGTAAAATTATCGGTGAAGGCATTACATTTGACGACGTACTCCTGGTGCCTGCTTACTCAGAAGTGATCCCCAATCAGGTCAATTTGGAGACAAGGCTCACGAAGACGATCAAGCTCAACATTCCAATGATGAGCGCGGGGATGGATACAGTGACGGAATATCGGATGGCGATTGCCATGGCAAGACAGGGCGGAATCGGTATTATTCACAAAAATATGTCGATAGAAGAGCAGGCAGAGGAAGTGGATAAGGTAAAGCGGTCGGAAAATGGCGTCATCACGGATCCCTTTTCTTTGACTCCAGAGCATACATTGGCAGACGCAGACACCCTGATGGGCAAGTACCGGATCTCCGGCGTTCCGATTACGGAAGGGAAAAAGCTGGTGGGCATTATCACCAACCGGGATTTAAAGTTTGAGACGGATTTTACCAAGAAAATTAAGGAATCCATGACTTCGGAAAACCTGGTTACCGCCCCGGAAGGCATCACGCTGGATGAGGCGAAGACCATCCTTGGCAGGGCGCGCAAAGAGAAACTTCCGATTGTAGATCAGGATTTTAATCTGAAAGGACTGATCACGATCAAGGATATCGAAAAGCAGATCAAGTATCCGCTGGCAGCTAAGGATGCTCAGGGAAGACTTCTGTGCGGCGCGGGAATCGGCATTACGGCCAATGTACTGGACCGGGCAAAGGCGCTGATCGATGCACATGTGGATGTGCTGGTGCTGGATTCTTCCCATGGACATTCTGCCAACGTGATCCGCTGCCTGAAGATGTTAAAGGACGCTTATCCGGACATTCCGGTGATTGCGGGCAATGTGGCGACAGGAGCGGCGGCGAAGGCTCTGATTGAGGCCGGTGCGGATGCCGTGAAGGTGGGAATCGGACCTGGCTCTATCTGTACGACCCGGATAGTTTCCGGTGTGGGTGTTCCCCAGATCAGTGCCATCATGAACTGCTACGAAGTGGCCAGAGCGTATGGGGTTCCGGTGATTGCCGACGGCGGCATCAAGTATTCCGGAGATATTACCAAATCGCTTGCGGCCGGTGCCGATGTCTGCATGATGGGCAGTATCTTTGCCGGCTGTGATGAGAGTCCGGGATCCTTTGAACTGTATCAGGGCAGAAAATACAAAGTTTACAGAGGAATGGGGTCCATCGCAGCCATGGAAAATGGTTCCAAAGACCGGTATTTCCAGAGTGATGCCAAAAAACTGGTTCCGGAAGGAGTGGAAGGGCGCGTGGCCTATAAAGGTTATGTGGAAGATACCATTTTCCAGCTTCTGGGAGGACTTCGCTCCGGCATGGGCCTTTGCGGCGCGGCAGATGTGGAGACTTTGAAGACGACAGCAGAATTTATGAAGATCTCGGCGGCTTCCTTAAAAGAGAGTCATCCCCATGATATCCACATTACGAAGGAGGCGCCCAATTACAGCGTAAATGAATAAAGACTGTCTGACTGTGCGGGCTGTGTGAAAGAGATGCCCGCCCAGGGCAGTATTTCCAAAAGCCACTGCCTGTGTCTTGAGAGGGCACAGCGATACCGGGGTTATGCAGCGCGCAGCGTCTGCCTTCACCGGGGGGCCAGCGCCCTTGTGAGGATCTTTTGGGAATACCTGCCCTGGGCGGGCTTTTTTGCTGCGTCGAAAAAGGGCTTTGGCGTCAGGTCAGTTTGCTGTCATGTGCATATGCCGCTCTGCTTTTTGCAGTGTTGAAAAAGGGCTTTTGGCGGTAAGTGTGCACGTAGTAAAGCAGCAGAATACATAAGGGTGCTGTCTGCAGGGGAGCGCAGAGGCTGAAAATGACGCAGACAGTGACCGGAATATGGTCTGACGGCAGTTTTTTTACGGGAATCAGTTGTAAAAGAGTGGGGGAAATGGTAAACTATTACTGTATGCGGCAGTTTTTTGCATGGCTTTGAAAGGCCGTGTGGAATAAAGAATAGAGGAGAAAGGACAGGAATCGAAGTTATGAGGAGAACGAAGATTGTATGTACACTGGGGCCGTCTACGGACAATGAGGAGGTTCTGCGTCAGCTGATGCAGGAAGGTATGGCAGTTGCCAGGATGAACTTTTCCCATGGGACTCATGAGGAACAAAAAGGCAGGCTGGACGCAGTCAAGAGAATCCGTGAAGAGTTAAAACTTCCGGTGGCGGCGCTTCTGGATACGAAAGGGCCGGAGATCCGGATTGGGGAAGTGGAAGGCGGAAAACTGGAGCTGAAAGCGGGGCAGCTTTTCACGCTGACGGATGAGGAGATCGTCGGTACACAGGAACGCGTGTCCATCACCTATAAAGAACTGTATCAGGATGTCTGTGCCGGTGATTCTATTTTGATCGACGACGGTCTGATCGGTATGGAGGTACTGCGGGTGGAAGGAAAAGAAATCGTCTGCCAGGTGAAAAACGGCGGATTTATTTCCAACCGGAAGGGCGTCAACGTGCCGGGGGTGGAGCTGAAGATGCCTTTTGTGAGCAAAAAAGATTATGAGGATATTCTTTTTGCGGCAGAGCAGGGCTTTGACTATATCGCGGCATCCTTCACCAGAACGGCGGAGGATATCCTGGAGCTTCGCAGGATCTTGCAGGCACATAACGGTGAGGGCATCCGGATCATCGCCAAGATTGAGAATATGCAGGGTGTGGAAAACTGTGCGGCGATCCTTCGGGTGGCAGACGGTATCATGATCGCCAGGGGGGATATGGGCGTGGAGATTCCGCTGGAAGAAGTACCGGTCATCCAGAAGAAACTGATCCGCCTGTGCATCAGCATGGACAAGCCGGTGATCACGGCGACGCAGATGCTGGATTCCATGATCAAGAATCCCCGGCCCACCCGTGCGGAGACGTCGGATGTGTCCAATGCGATCTATCAGGGAACCAGTGCGATCATGCTGTCAGGTGAGACGGCGGCAGGTGCCTATCCGGTGGAAGCCGTCAAGACCATGGCTAGAATCGCGGAGCGCACAGAGAAAGACATTGATTACACCACAGAGTTTAAACCCAACCGGCTGTCTCATCGTCCGGATGTGACCAATGCCATCTCCCATGCCACCTGTACCACGGCGATGGATCTGAAGGCAGCTGCCATTGTGGCGGTCTCCAAGTCCGGCAAGACGGTGGGCAGTATTTCCAAATACCGCCCTTCGGTTCCGATCATCGGGTGCTCGACCGAAGAGCGGGTATGCCGTCAGCTGAATCTGTGCTGGGGTGTTGTTCCGATTCTGATGGAAGAAGAGGATACGGCGGATGAACTTTTTGATCATGCGGTGGAAAAGGCAGAGCAGAAGGGTCTGATCAAGAGAGGGGAACTGGCGGTTATCACAGCAGGTGTGCCTCTTGGAATGTCCGGGACGACCAATATGATCAAAGTGCATGTGGCAGGCAATACCCTGATCACCGGCAAAGGCTGCAACACGCTGAAGAAGTCCGGCAAAGTCTGCGTGTGCAGAACCATCGAAGAGCTGGAGCACAATTTCCAGCCGGGTGATATTCTGGTCGTGGAGCAGACCAACAACGAGATGATGAACAAGCTAAAGGATGCGGCAGGCATCGTCACCGAGACCGGCGACCGCTACAGCCATGCGGCAATCGTGGGTATGGCACTGGACATTCCGGTGATTGTGGCGGCGAGAAATGCGGGCAATATCTTAAAGTCCGGCACCTTTGTAACCATCGACGCAGAGCAGGGAATTGTGTACAGCGGAAAATAGATGTCGTCTGGACGTTGGGAGGAAAAAATGGGTTTCCGCAAACACAGACGAATGATACTGAAAGGGCTGAAGATCGCGGTCGGCGGTTGTTTGGCGATCGCGGTCGCAGAACTTTTTCATCTGCAGTATGCGGCTTCGGCGGGGATTATCACACTGCTCACCGTGCAGGATACGAGAAAGGGCACGATTCAGCTGGCAAAGGACCGGCTTTTGTCCTTCCTTTTGTCAACGTTTTTGATCTTTCTGTGTTTTCATGTTGCCGATCATCTGGGATGGGTCCGCTATGGGGTTTATATTTTCCTGATGGTGATCACTTCATATTATTTTGAATGGCAGAATGCCATTTCTGTCAATGCGGTCATGGGAACCCATTACCTGATGTCCTGGAACTGCAGCCTTGCGTTTGCTCTGAATGAACTGTCTTTGGTGATAATCGGAACCGGAGTGGCTCTGGTCATGAACTGGAAGATGCCAAGCAGATTAAAAGAGATCCAGGACGGTATGCAGAAAATCGAGGATGCCATGCAGCAGGTGCTTTTGGAGCTGTCCTGGTATCTGTCAGGAGGCAAAGAGGAGGATCAGGTGTGGTTTGACCTGGACCGGCTGGAGGCGGATATCCAAAAGGGACTGGAACATGCCCATGAGCATGCGCACAATACGTTGTCAAATGAAGATCTCTACTATATAGAATATATGGAAATGCGTCTGCAGCAGTGTGTGATGCTGCAGACCTTAAGAAGCCAGGTGCAGAAGATCAAAAAGCTTCCAAGGCAGGCGGAACCCATCAGCCGGTACCTGGAACATCTGGCGGATTATGTCCATGAGGAAGATGTGCCCGGCGAGCAGCTTTTAAAGCTTCAGGCAGTCTTTGATCACATGAAACAGGAACCCATGCCGGTGACCAGAGAAGAATTTGAGAACCGGGCGATCCTCTATCATGTGCTGATGGATCTGGAAGAATTTCTGTTCGTGAAGCAGAGGTTTTATGAAGCTCTGATAAAAAAGAATCATTTTTCTAAAAATACATCCATATAAGAAATGTTGCCAAAAAGTGCAAAGTCTGTGAAACATACTGCAGACTTTGTATTTTTTTTTTGTGTTGAGAGGTTTTTCTTCAGGTTTTAAATTTGAACTGG
>ERZ808046.231-NODE-231-length-67804-cov-6.760199_pt1 | contig 67804 bp, 62 predicted proteins | sample MGYA00380196_ERZ808046 | MGnify/ENA primary metagenome ERZ808046 (study PRJEB31490, sample SAMN06133421) | mouse gut metagenome | isolation source: Z6_2 | host: mice | place: China: Chengdu | collected 2015-05 ... | reverse complement strand
CCGGGAATACCTCCACTGCCATGGTCACATAAACGATTCGCACACCGCACCAGAACAGCAGCATTGTAATCATCGGCACAAAAGCCTTGCCACAGCCGCGCATGACCCCCGCCGCGCAGTGAGAAAAGGCCAGCAGGAAAAAGAAGGGCGCCACAACTCTGGAATGAATGATTCCATAAGCCACCGCTTCCTCAGAGTCCACAAAAAAGCGCAGGGCATAAGGCGCCCACAGATAGAAAACAACACCGATCAATTCTGCAAGAAGCATACCGGAAAGAACACCAAAAGCCGCCCCCTTTTTGGCGCGTTTATATTCTTTTGCCCCTAAATTCTGGCTGATAAAGGTGGGAAGTACCATGGACATGCTCATGATCGGCAGAAAAACAAAACCTTCTATTTTTCCGTAGGCCCCATGTCCCGAAATCGCATAGGCTCCAAAGGCGTTAATGTTGCTTTGAATCACAATATTTCCAACGCTGATCACCGCATTCTGAATGCCTGTGGGCAATCCCTGACGAATCACCTCAAGCATAACGTCTTTTTGGAAATGCAGCTTTCGAAAATCCAATCTAATCGTCTCATCCTTTTCCCGGCACATACGCACCAGGCATAAAATGACACTGAGCCCCTGGGCAATCACTGTGGCCAGAGCCGCGCCGCTTACTCCCCAGTGAAGCCCCGCCACAAAAATCAGATCCAGCGCCACATTGACCAACGACGATAAAATCAGATAATACAATGGATGCAGGCTGTCCCCTAAGGCCCGCATGATGGACATACAGATATTGTAAAGGATTACCGTAGAAACTCCCGCAAAATAAATGCGGAAATAAATCAGTGAATGGGGCATGACGGAATCCGGCGTTTTCATCAATTGCAAAAGCCCGGGAATAAAAGCCAGCCCCGAGGCGGTTGCAAGGACAGATGCCAGAATCCCAAACAGAAAATTGGTGTGGATTGACTTTTGCACCATCTCCTTATCCTTGGCCCCGAAATACCGGGAGATGATCACGCCTCCGCCAATGGCAATCCCGTTAAAAAATCCGATAATCAAAAAGGTAAGGCTGCCCCCGGAACTGACGGCCGCAAAAGCATCGTTATCCGCATAATTCCCAACCACCCAGGCATCGGCCATGTTATAAAACTGCTGCAGGAGCTGCCCCAGAAAAAGAGGGATTGCAAATTGGATGATTCCTTTGACAATGGAACCTTTCGTCAAATCTATATTCTGCACATGATTGTTATGTGTGTGAAAGTGCTTTTGTAATCTGCCCATCCTGCTTCTCCTGTTTACCGAATCCGGCTTTTTTTGCAAGCCGCAAAAATTGAAGATTTTCAATCAATTCCTTCAAATATATCCCCCAGCGTCATTTTAATATGTGGAAACGCCCTGAGATATATTTCGGTCTCAGCGTTGTAATGATCATCATCTTTATCATCCTGCAGCATATAACTTTGCTCCAGAATATATTTGCCCTCTTCCAGATAATATATCTCCAGGGAACCCTGCGGAGACACGATCCAGTACTCTTCCACACCCGCCGTCTCATAAATATCTTTCTTCTCGGACCTGTCTTTCTTAGCGGTTGAGGGACTTAATGTTTCAACAATGAACTTGGGTATCCCGCTATAAGTTCCTCCTTTCAAATACTTCCGGTCGCAGATTACCATAATATCCGGACACACATAATCGTCGTTCACCTCCGGATGATATTTAAGGTCAAGATTCTCCATGGTAACAAGGCAGATACTGTTCTTTAATCCCTGCTTAATAATCGTATGAATATTACTGTTTATAATTCCATGCTGATATCCAGGGGCCGGAGACATATCATAGATTACTCCATTTATTTTTTCATCTCTCCAATGTTCACTTGCCGCTAATGCCATATTCTCACATCCTTTCATACGCAAATTATATCACGGTAATATAACTAATTCTCTCCCTCTTTAGTCTGTCAGCCTAAAGTCTGCTAGCGGTGTTTTGCTTATTCAATAAAGCGTTACTTCCAAACCTGATCTTTTCACTCTTTCATTTATTATAGTGATGGTCTGTGATCATGTGTACTCACCCACCTACTATATATAAAAGGGTACCGTCTGATAGACTTTGTACCCTTTATGATTTATTGCTATTTTGTTTTACTCTTTTTACTCTTTGATTCGGTCAATTTCTGTGAGGTTCACGCCGGATGATGAGAGAATAACTTTTAAATCAATATATCTTTCTTTCATTGCTTTATACACATCAGAATTTTTTTCAGCCAGCATCATATAACGCTGTATTCTTGAAAATTCTTCAACTGACAGTTTTAACATCTCACCTTCAGTCATATAGCCCACCTCCCGATTATGGAAATCTATCTTGTGACACATTCAGTATAACACATTCCCCTAAAAAAGGGAAGAAAAAATACCCACACTATTTTGTTCTAAAACGGTTTATACCGATCTGAAATGAAATATTATTAAAAATAATAAAATGCTACAAATACCATATTTATAGTATTTACAGCATTTCTTTAGGGTTGGGCTGTTAAAAACAGTCGCAGCTCGTAGGGGAATCGAACCCCTGTTTCCGCCGTGAGAGGGCGGCGTCTTAACCGCTTGACCAACGAGCCATTTACCTGGATAATACATTTAAATATTTGTTGTGTACACCCGACTTGCTTATTTTATTATAAGTTCACAAATAATGCAAGTACTATTTTAAATTTATTTGAAAAAATTTGTATTTTTTCAGGAACATTATCTTATATACGAATTAGTCGTTCCCTATATCTCTGACAGGTCAATAATGATATCTGCAAGTATAAATAATGATATTTTGATCTTCTACCTGATAAACCAGCCTGTGTTCATCGGTTATTCTTCTGCTCCACTTACCTGCCAGATCATATTTCAGTCCTTCCGGTTTTCCCAATCCATCAAAAGGACTCCTTTTAATATCCTTAATCAGCTCATTTATTCTTTTAGCTGTTTTCCTGTCCATCTTTTGCCAGTAAGTATAGTCTTCCCAGGCATTTTCAGTGAAAGATACATTCATATATTAATCCTCCACATCAAATTTTATAAGCTTTCCATCCTCTGCCTGTCTGACAGACTCCTTCAGCCACTCATAATTTGCCTTACTGTCCCTTATATGGAGATTCTCCATCAGATTATCGTACTGTGCCTGTGACATCAGCACAACATTTTCGTCATTTTTCCTTGTAATTATTGCAATATCAGAATCCTGCACAACACGGTCGCACACTTCTTTAAAATTATTCCTTACATTGGAAAAGTTAGTTGCTATCATAACTGTCTCCTTTAAAAACTACTATATTTATTCTTCACTATACTATATACTTTCAGGAAAAGAATGTCAATATATTGTACAATATTCTGTACCTCATTACTCTATCGCAACAAACGCCGCCACGCTCCGCGAGTCGGCTTATTGTAACAAACGCCGCCACGCTCCGCGAGTCAGCTTATTATAATCAAAACCCTCTCCCCATCAACCTCAAGCTCATATGTCTCCCCTTCCTCCAGTTCCGGAGAGCTGAACACCACAGAGGCTCCCTTTTTCAGAGCCTGGTGCCCGAAAAGAACTTTTCCCTCCTGATCCGAAATCACAATATCGCTTCCTGCCCGATAGGGGGTGTCAAAAATATACCGAAAAGAGCTCTGAGAGGAATCCTCACCGAAAGTTTCCGCCATACCCGAACTGCCGATGGCCAGAACAGTACCTCCGCTGATCAGGCAGACGCCGCCGTTTTCATGCCCATAGTCAAGAGGGCCGTCCTTATCGCTCTCGGGACCGTCTATGACGGTAACTCCCCCTTCCACATAAATATTCCCATTGGAATCAAGGCCGTCCCCCTTCGCATCCACATGCACCTGACCGCCGCTGATCACCAGGTTAGGAAGTCCCTCCTCCATTTCCTCTTCTCCGTTTGCATTAATTCCGTCATCCGAAGCATTAATATCTATACTTCCGCCGGAAATTGCAATCTGGTTCGCTTCCATCCCTTCGTAAGATTCCGCAACCTTAAGAGCGCCGCCGGAAAAAGCCAGCTCTGTCTTTGCCCGCACCCCGTTTTCCCGGCTGTGAATGAGAAAGCTGCCGCCGGAAATTGCAATCTTCCCACAATCCTCATTGCTGTCATCATCTGAACGTATTCCATCCCCGCCGGAAAAAATCAGAAAACTCCCGCCGTTTATTGTCACGGAATCCTTTCCCTTGACGCCATGGTTGAGAGCGCGGACTTCCAGCTCCCCGCCCTCAACCGCAAGATGGTTTTTGGTATGGATTCCATTATTGATACCGCCAATAACCTTAAGCTTTCCGGCGCCTGCAATGGACAGGTCATCCTTTGCATAGATTGCAGCACCCTCCGCGTCCTTAAGTTCATCCTCGTCCACAAGGTCTATTGCACCTTTTGAATTTTCAAGTTCTCGAAGCGTTGCCTTTTTGCCGCTTTGCACCAGATTAACCGTGCCTTCTTCCAGATACAGAAGCGTAGTTTTCGCATTTTCCACGTAAATTGCCGCATCTTCCATATTGGTAAGCTCCACACCAGCCAGCACCAGCACTACCTCGTCATTCTTCCCCGCATCCACACAAAGCTGACCTTCCTCCCAGATTCCCTGAACACGGTATCGGCCTGCCCGGGTGATGGTTATGGTATTTTCCGAAACTTCCACATGACTGCTGCCATTCCTGTCATTCAGACCGCTTTCCTTTATTGCGGCGCTGCCATCCGGGTTTAAGGTAATCTGAATCCCTTCCCCAATCCGCTCTTTGTCCAAACCGCCACAGGCTGTCAGCGCCAAAGCAATCCCTCCGGAAATAATTAATGCTGCAAATGGCAACTTATTCTTTTTCAATTTTAAGCCTCCTGCCAAACCTTATTGTACCGGACTTACCCTTCACTCCTTCTCATCCCCGAAGGCGCAACTCCAAATTTTTTCTTGAACAGTTTGCTGAAATGATAGGCATCCTCATACCCTACCCGGGCGGACACCTCCTGGATACTCAGCGAAGGTTCCTCCAGGAGCAGCGCTTTCGCCTTTTCCATACGGATTTCAATCAGCCAGTGAATGGGGGTCTCTCCGGTTTCCGCCTTAAATATCTTCGAGATGTAAAAAGGGCTTAAATACATGTTTCCCGCAATCTGATCCAGGGAAATCTTCTGAGCGTAATTTTCCTCAAAATAATCCACGATCTTTTCTACCATGTATTTTCTGTTCACCGACTCAAAGGAGCACTGTCTCATGGGGCGCTCCTTCTGGGGCTGTTCCTGCTCCCTCAAATAAAGTACAAGCATCTGCATGGCGTAAGCCTTCATCATAAAGTGACGGCCCAGACGCCCCATCTCCTTCTCCGCTTCCATATAAATACAGAGCCTGCTCAGCTTCATCTTAAGCTCCCCGGAGGTGTGCAGGACCGGGCCTGTCTCTGACATCGGAAGATGGTTTTTTTCCAGCCCTTCCATCTGAATGTCCGTCAGTCCCACATAGAATTCCACCGCAGGCCCGCCGCTCTCTCCGGTAAGCGCCTGGTGGTAATCCCCCGCATTAATAAGGATTAAATCCCCTTCGCCGATCTCATAGAGCTGATCCGCAATCCTGTGCCGCCCTCTGCCGGACATCACATAGCAGAACTCCAGATGCTCGTGCTTATGGTACTTTGCCTCATCCTCTCTGCGTATTCCTTTCCATGTAAAAAGAAAAGTAGGATTAAATGTTTCCTGTAATACAATTTCGCCGTTACTCATGATGTTTACCCTTAATTTCCGTTTTAAAATATTTTCATCTTTTCTTTCACGTATAGCAACTTTTGACAGGCAAGTTGCAAGAAAGTACATTTCCTTTTTACCTCAAATTAATAAAATTGACAATAGTTATTTTGAAAAGTTAGTTATAAATTTTTCAGTTACCAGAAAGGGAGGTTAATTTATGACACCAATGAAATGGTTCTGGGGTTTCCTGAAAAAGTACTGCGCTCTGCTGCTGGTGGGACTTATTATGACCACCATAATCGCCGTTCTGGCCATCGTCAATCCCTATATTTCCGGTCTTATTGTGGATGACGTCATTCAGGGAGGTAATCTCGATCTTCTGCCAAAGCTGATTCTTATCCTGCTTTCGGTGACGCTGGTAAGGGGGATTCTGCGCTTTTTGCACCAGGTGGTCTTTGAGACCTGCTCCCAGGGCGTGCTCTATGACATGCGGGATCGGTTTTTCCGCAGGCTGCTGATGGAGGATTTTGCCTTTTTCAGCCGCAAGAAGACCGGGGATCTGATGAGTCGTCAGACCGGCGATATGGACGCTATCCGGCACTTTGTAGCCTACATAATCTATGCGGTTTACGAAAATCTTCTTATGTTTATTTTTGCCCTGAGCATGATCTTTACCGTGAATGTGAAGCTGGCTCTGTGCATGATCTTTGTCCTGCCCTTTACTGCCCTGACCACTTTCCGGCAGTCTAAGGCGGTACGCCCCACTTTTGCCCGTATCAGGGACCGCTTTTCTTCCCTGAATTCCTTTGTTCAGGAAAACGTCAGCGGAAACCGGGTGGTGAAGGCTTTCGCCAAGGAGGACTTCGAGGTTGAAAAATTCAACAGGGAAAATGACGCCTATCAGGAGGCCCAGCTTGCCTCTTCCCGGGTATGGATGAAGTATCTTCCTGTTTTTGAAGTGCTCTCCTATCTGCTCAATGTAATCCTGATGCTCTACGGCGGTTATATGGTAATTCAGGGCGAGATATCCCTTGGGAAGCTGGTCACGGTCAACGGCTATCTGTGGATGCTCAACGGACCCCTGCGTATGGCCGGATGGTGGGTCAACGACATCCACCGTTTTATCACCTCCGTGGAAAAGATTTATGACACCTATGTGGAGGAGCCTTCCATCAAAATGCCTGCCGTTCCTGTGGAGAGCCGTCACATGAACGGAAATGTGGAGTTTAAGAATGTCTCCTATTCGGCGGACGGAGAGAGCATCGTAAGCAATATCAGCTTCTGCGCCAAAAAGGGACAGACCATCGGAATCCTCGGCTCCACCGGAGCAGGGAAATCCACCATCATGAATCTGCTCTGCCGTTTCGTGGACGCCACCACAGGCCAGGTTCTGGTGGACGGCGTGGATGTAAGGGACTTAAACCTTCATGAACTGCGGGATAATATCGGCATGGCCATGCAGGACATTTTCCTCTTCTCAGATACCATCGAGGGAAATATTTCCTACGGACGCCCTGACTGCTCTTTTGAAGAAATTCATGATGCCGCCGTCATGGCGGACGCCAACCATTTTATTCAGAGAATGCCCGAGGGGTACGATACCATTGTGGGCGAGCGCGGCGTAGGCTTATCCGGCGGACAAAAGCAGCGTATTTCCCTTGCAAGGGCACTCCTTAAAAAGCCCTCCATCCTGATTCTGGACGATACCACCTCCGCGGTGGATATGGAAACGGAAAGCTATATTCAGAGTCAGCTTAAGAAACTTGGCGGCCAGTGTACCGTTTTTGTCATCGCTTATCGAATTTCATCTATTAAGGATGCAGACCTGATTCTGGTCATGGACAATGGACGCATTATAGAGAGAGGCACCCATCAGGAACTTCTCTCCCTAAACGGCTACTATGCCAGCGCTTTCCATCATCAGTATGGAGAAATTCCTTCCCAGGAAGACATGCGCCGGGCCGGTTTTGTGGTATCACCTGAGCTGGCATAAAATGATTCATCACTCAGTATGCGCAAAAAGCGCGGAAAAGAGGTAATATATGGCACGAAATAAATATGACGTAGATGAGGTTTTGGAAGACAAATTTGATATTAACCAGCTGAAGCGACTGCTGGGCTATTTAAAGCCCTACCGGAAGCGCTTTGCATCGGTCGCGGTGATGATGCTGACCGCCTCCGCTTTTACCATGCTGATTCCTCAGTTTTTCTTAAGAATTATGGATGAATGTATTCCCGCAAAGGATATGAAAGGCGTTGCCCTTTACAGCGGCCTGACCCTGCTTGCGGCCCTGTACTCGGCTTTCAGCCTGCGGTACAAGATCAAACATACCAACATTATCGGCCAGCAGATCATTCACGACCTGCGGTACGATATTTTCAGACATTTACAGGATCTGCCCTTTTCCTATTATGACAACAGGCCTCACGGTAAGATCCAGGTGCGGGTGGTCAATTACGTAAACAGCTTAAGCGACCTGCTCTCCAACGGTATCGTCAACACCATCACGGATCTTTGCAACCTGTTCTTTATCGTGGCTTTCATGCTCCTGACCAATGTACGGCTGACCCTGCTCTGCCTCTGCGGCCTTCCCGTATTGGCAGTTGTTGTGGTCTTTATCAAAAGAAAGCAGCGCAGGGCCTGGCAGATCCAGAGCAACAAGCAGTCCAACTTAAATGCCTATATTGCGGAGAGCATTAACGGCATCCGGGTGACCCAGTCCTTCGTCCGCGAGGAAATGAACAGCGATATTTTCAACAATTTGAGCAGCAGCTACCGGAAGGCATGGATGCATGCGTGTATGTATAACTTCACCATGGGGCCTTCCGTGGATATCATTTCCATGATTACCACCTCCGCCATCTATGTGCTTGGAATCCACTGGATGTTTGACAGCGCTGCTCCCATCACGGTGGGCGTGCTGGTGGCTTTTACCTCCTATGTGGGCAGGTTCTGGGCTCCCATCAACACGCTGGCCGGCTTTTATAACTCACTGCTCACGGCGATCTCCTATCTGGAGCGTATTTTTGAGACGATCGATGAGCCTGTCTCCGTAAAGGATGCGCCGGATGCAACTCAAATGCCTCCGATTAAGGGGGATGTGACCTTTGAGCATGTAACCTTTGGCTATGAACCGGAAGTCAGGATTCTGGATGATGTAAATTTCCATGCAAAAACCGGAGATACCTTTGCAATCGTTGGCCCTACCGGCGCGGGAAAGACAACGCTGGTAAATCTCCTGAGCCGTTTTTATAATCTGGACAGCGGACGCATCCTGATTGACGGAACCGATATTTCAAAGGTAACCATCCACTCCCTCCGGGCTCAGATGGGTGTCATGATGCAGGACAGCTTCATTTTCGCCGGAACCATCATGGATAATATCCGCTACGGCAATTACACCGCCACGGACGAGGAAGTCATCCGGGCCGCCAAAACTGTCTGCGCCCATGATTTTATCATGGAGATGGAGGACGGTTACTATACCCAGGTAAACGAGCGCGGAAGCCGCCTTTCGGTTGGACAGCGGCAGCTCATCTCCTTTGCCCGCGCCCTCCTTGCCGATCCGAAGATCCTCATTCTGGATGAAGCGACCTCCAGCATTGACACGGAGACGGAAATCGTGCTGCAAAAGGGATTAAATGAGCTTTTGAAGGGACGTACCTCCTTCATTATCGCCCACCGCCTCTCCACCATCAAAAATGCCGACTGCATTATGTACGTAGATCAGGGAAATATTTTGGAAAAGGGAACCCATGAAGAGCTGATGGCAAGGAATGGGGAGTATTACAGGCTGTATATGTCACAGTATGCGAACTGTGCGTAACAAATTGCGGATTATTTTTGCTGTTTAAGCACCATATGGAAATATTTCCCAAAAGTATCGGCAGGGGAATCACCATATAACGTCAATGATGGTGCCGTCCTGAAATGTCTATATAGATTAATAAAATCTTATCCCGAAATTTTTACAGGAAATCCTGCGTAATCAGGGAAGCTGTAAGGAATTCGGGATAAGACATTCTCCGGTATTTTGCGCACAAAAAAGCAGGGACTCTCTCGAATCTCTGCCCTCTTAAAATACAGCCTTCTGCTACTTAACCCTAAATTCCTCTGCTTCCTCCTCTGTAAGAGGTCTGCCCAACAACTTAAACCTTTCTATCATTTCCATCCATTTGTAACGCTTGCCATCCGGTTCTCCCGTCAACCTGCTGTCTTTTGCATAGTAAGAAATATCATGTGTAAAATCTGCTTGTTTTCTTTCCATTGCCCACATACCCACCACCTACTTTCTCATATATTTGTCTAAAAGTATCTGCGCAGCATCTTCAAAAATCACCATTCTTCTTGGCGTAACTTCCACCGCATTTAACTTATCCATATAGTATTCCACCAAATCACTTTTAGATGTAAATGCAACTACACCATCACACCCTGCATCAAGACTTATCTGACAGGCAATCGCAAATAAATGAGCACCTACACCTGCATAAATGCCTTTATAGCCATAATTATGTGGCGCTGTTTCAACTATCTCCACATCAGCCACTCCACCGTCAATTTTCACAGAAATTCTGCCCTGAACCGTATCATCATCTTTTAAAAACAGCTCATATATATCATACCCGTTTTTCTCGGTAATACTCCAGTTGAATTTCCATCCTTTATAATCTTTCGGTTTTATTGGTTTTTCACGTATCTGGTATTCCGTTTCCACTTCCATGCCAGTTCTTGTATCTATCAGGCAGTCCGTAATCCTGTCAATTCAAATATCAACTTCCATCTTAAATGATCTCCTTTGTTCTTCATTATTTTACCACATTTATATCCAAAATGCCACTGAAAACTCTGTATTGGAGATACATTGGTAGAGCCACATATGCAAAACAGCATTTTGAAAACACATAAAAAACCGGCGCACATATCAAGACTTATGTTGCGCCGATTCTATTTTACTGACATGAGGACAGCACGCAGAGTCTGCTGTCCGTTGTTTACATAAGGGCAGTTTGCGAAGCACACTGTCCATTATTACAATAAGCTGGCTCGCGGAGCGTAACAGCGTTTGTTTTTACCCTTCCACAATCAGATATCTTCCATCTCCTACATCAAAAACTTCATCTGCCTCAAGGATTTCATCTCCCTGGGCTCCGTCCACGTCAAGACCCTCCTCCTCAAAAAATTCCCAGATTTCATCGATAGAATTCACTACCACAGCCAGACATTCTTCAAGAAAGGCTTCTGCTTCTTCCAGAGAAGAAGCCACATCCTCCTCCGGGAACAACTGTCCCTGGTTGTCTAAAAAGCATTGTAATACCGCATCGTCAAATTCATGCATATTTTTTCCTCCTTGATATAACTAGTGGTACTTTTATTATGCTTTAACAGAACTATATCGTCAATACCAATCCTCACAAAAATTGTAAATATAATTTAGTACTTGTGCCGATTCACTGTTGTTTTTGTTGCGTCAACCATCGAATGACTTATAACTCCTACAACTCAAACTCTCTGCTGATAATCTGATAAACTCCCTTCGCGGCCCAGCCCGGACAAAGGTTCCCCGCCGCTTTCTTCACCTCAGGAGTTGCGGTTTCCACCGCATAGCTTATTCCTGCCGCGGACATCATGCCAATATCGTTGTCATTGTCACCAAAGGCCATGGTTTCCTCTCTGTCAATGCCAAGGGTCTCTTCCAGAATCTGAAGCCCTCTCCCCTTATCCACAGTCCGATCCATAAAGTCCACCCATTCCTCCCCTGCCATGCAGGCCTTAACCTTATCCTTCCATGCGGGTATAAAGAGATTCTCTCCAAGACTGCGGATGCTTTCCTTCCTGTAAACCGCAATCTTGATAATCTCCGCCTTTTCTGTAAGAACGTCCTTTACCTGCCGAAAAGAATTGTGATAACCATAAGTGATCAGATCAATAAATTCCTGATTTCGGCTCTCGATCAGGCTGCCATCCGGGGTAGAAATGATGGCCTCGCATTCCCCATAGTAAGGACGAAGCATTGCCATGATACCTTCAATATGCTCCCTTTTCATGGGGGTTACGGAAATATTTTTGTGCTGATAACGGATGTGAGCGCCATTTTCGGCGATATATGCAATATCATCCGCCACTTCCCTGAACACATTTTTCAGGCTCGCATACTGCCTGCCGCTGGCCGCACAGAACAGAATCCCTCTCTCTTTTAACCTTTTAATCGTCTCTGCCATTTCCGGATACAGATCCGGCGTGGAATCCTTGATCAAAGTTCCATCCACATCGGACGCAATCAAACGTATCATCTTTTGCTCCTGCCTCTCCTTTCATACCGTGGATGATGCGCCGCAAAGCGGCGCACGCTCGTTTGGCGGGCTCTCCTTACAGCCGGCAAAGCTCCTGGTAAAGCCTCCCCACCGGCAATCCCACCACATTATTGTAATCGCCGCATATTCCCTTAATAAAGGCGGCGCACCTTCCCTGAATTCCGTAAGCTCCCGCCTTATCCATGGGCTCTCCCGTAGCCACATAGGCACGGATTTCCTCCTGACTCACAGGGTACATGGTCACATCCGTCTTTTCATGGAAGGAAGTTCTGCCTGTTTTCCCTTCCTCCTTTGTATAAACAAGGGTCACTCCCGTGTAGACCTGATGGGTCTTTCCCTGCAGCAGGGAGAGCATCCGGACGGCGTCCTGCTCATCCTTCGGCTTTCCCATAATCTGCTCTCCAAGGGCCACCACCGTGTCGGCTCCGATTACCACAAAGGGAACATCTTCTACAGACGTAGTTTTTCCAAGCTTTTCTTCCAGGAGCCTGTCAAATACTGCTCCAGCCTTCAGGCCGGAGAGCTCTTCCACCATCTCCCATGGCTTATGGCTCTTCGTCTTTTCCTCCACATCGCTGACCATCACCTGATAAGTCAGACCGATCTGTTTGAGCAGCTCCCTGCGTCTGGGTGAGGCAGAGGCCAAAACAATAGATTTACTCATGATGCTTCTCCGGAATAAACACTCTGCTGTTAACCGGCTTCCCGTGAGCCCTGAGAGCCTCTTTTACCATATGACAGAACTCCAGCTGAGAGTTGACAGCCCCCTCTTCCCCCTTATCCGCCTTTTGGTAAATCCCCTCCGCCGTAAGGACATGGGCCTTCACATTATCCTCAAGCTGCATCTCCAGGATGTTCATCAGCTTTCTTTGAAGCTCCGGCTTCTCCACCGGAAACATAATCTCCACCCGGCGCTCTAAGTTTCTGGGCATCCAGTCTGCGCTTGCACAGTAAAACTCCGGTTTGCCGTTATTTTCAAAATAAAAGATCCGGCTGTGCTCCAAAAAGTTCCCAACAATAGAGCGGACGGTAATGTTATCACCGATTCCGGGAAGCCCAGTCCTTAAACAGCAGATTCCTCTCACAATCAGCTCAATCTTTACCCCCGCCGCCCCGGCCTCGTACAGGGCTTTGATGATGTCCTTATCACAAAGGCTGTTTACCTTGGCAATTATATGCCCGCTGCGGCCTGCCTGAGCATTTTCCTTTTCTCTGTTTATTAAGGAGAGAAAACGGTTCTTAAGCCAAAGAGGCGCAAGAGAAAGCTTATTCCAGCTCAGGGGTTCCGAATATCCGGAAAGCATGTTAAATACCGCTGTGGCATCCTCTCCGATAGAAGGATTCGCTGTCAGAAGCCCTACGTCCGTGTAAAGCTTTGCCGTGGCATCATTGTAATTTCCTGTTCCCAGGTGTACATATCTCCTGATGCCGTCCTCCTCCCGCCGTACCACCAGCGTGATCTTGCTGTGGGTCTTTAAACCCACCAGGCCGTAAATGACATGGCATCCCGCTTTTTCAAGCATCTTCGCCCATACGATATTGTTTTCCTCGTCAAAACGCGCCTTTAACTCCACCAGCACGGAAACCTGCTTGCCGTTCTCCGCTGCCTGGGCAAGAGCCGCAATAATGGGGGAATTGCCGCTGACACGGTATAGGGTCTGCTTGATGGCTAGCACATCCTTATCCCGGGATGCCTGCCTGATAAAATCCACCACCGGAGTGAAGGACTCATAAGGGTGAAACAGCAGAAAATCCTTCTCCCTGATTCTTTCAAAGATATCAAACTCTCCGGAAAGCTCCGGCACCGGCTGCGGAGGCGCATAGCGCCTCTCCTTCAGGCGCTCATAACCGGGAATTCCATACATTTTCATTAGGAAAGTCAAATCCAAAGGCCCGCCAATCCGGTAGATTTCCTCCTCGGAAACTCCCAGCTCTTCCGCAATAATTTTCAGGAGACGTTCGTCAATCCCCTCTTCCACCTCCAGCCGGATTGCCTGTCCCCATTGCCGCCTTTTGAGCTGACGCTCAATTTCCTTGAGCAAATCCTCCGCCTCATCCTCCTCAATCGTCAGATCGGCATTCCGCATGATGCGGAAGGGACAGGAGCTAACAATATCATAATTCATGAACAGCTTATGGATGTTCCTCTCAATGACCTCTTCTAAGAGAATCACCGTCTTTGTTTCCTCATCCTTCGCAGGAATCTGGATAATCCGGTCAAGCACGCTGGGCACCTGAACGGTGGCAAATTCAAGGCTCTCATCTCCCTCTTTCTTTTTCACCAGCGCCCCCAGATTCAGGGATTTATTCCGAATCAGCGGAAAAGGCCGGGAGGAATCCACCGCCATGGGCGTCAGCACAGGATAAACATTTTCTTCATAAAAGCTGTCCACATAGGCCGCTTCCTTCTCCGTCAGCTCCTCATGCCGTTCAATAACCCGGATACCGTTTTCTGCAAGCCTCGGCAGAAGTTCCTGATTATAAACCTCATACTGCTGCTCCACCAGCTCATGAGTGACCTGGCTCAGGGCATCGAGCTGCTCAGCGGCCGTCATGCCCGCTATATCCCTCTTGGTGTACCCTGCATGTACCATATCCTTCAGAGATGCCACCCGCACCATAAAAAACTCATCCAGATTAGACGCCGAAATTCCCAGAAACTTCAAGCGTTCAAAGAGCGGAGTCTCCTCATCCACCGCCTCGCTCAGCACCCGCTTGTCAAACATGATCCAGCTCAGTTCCCTGTTGCTGTAGCAGGCCGGATCGTTATATATGGACTTACTCATCTCCTCCATCCCCCTTCCGGACATACCTCTGCTCCGTAACAATATATGTCCTCTTCTGCTTATTATTCTTTGTCTTGTTGAACATATGGATGTTCGCCAAAGCCTGACATCCTTTGCTGAACATATGCTTTTACTCCGTAACACGCTAATGCTGCCTCCTGATCACCGGCCTTACATTAAACACTTCCTCAAAAAAATCCGCCCGGGCATCGAACAGTCCCTTTTCCAGCATGATATTTTCCCGGGTATCCACCGCAAAGATCAATTCATCATTCTCCAGAGAGATTCTGACCTCCTTGAATTTCTGCTTATGGCTTCTGTCAAGCCCGTTCGCCACCCGCAGAATTGCCGTGAGCTTGGAAATCCTGAGATAGGACTCCATGTCCATGGAACTGCTGCCCATGGTTTTGTCATAATCAAATTCCAGATGATTATACTTCACCACATTGGCCACAATCTCCCTCTCCTGATGGGAAAGACCGATGATCTCAGTGGACATGATAATACTGTAGGAGCATTCCCCCAGATTCACCATACTGATATACTTCCCACAGTCATGGAGAATTGTTGAAATCTGTAACAGCAGCCTCTCCCTCCTGCCCAAGCCATGAATCTCTTCCATACTGTCAAAAATGCTGAGGGCAATCTTTTCCAGCGTTTCGCTTCGCTTCCTGCTGCCCCGGTAACGCTTGCTGATGTTATATGCACAGGCTATAATATCCTTCTCAAAATCATGAGCCGCCGCCATAATCTTGTTTTTTTCCGCATACTCATAGGCGATACCATCGCACAGCGTCACCCCCGGCGCCCAGATCTGTTCCGCCCCCATATGCTCCATGATACAGTGTAAGACAATCATGGAGATATACAAAAGCGGAATATTCTTCTCCGGCATATCCAGTGTTTTGGCGAGCTCTGAAAAGCTCCTGGTATGACAGATTTCAAGAAAGTAATCCATCATTTTCCGGTCCGCATACCCCTTGATAGCGCCGCTTCCTTCCCTCCGCATCACCAGCGCCGAGAGATAATCGTCCACCACAATAATGCTTTTGATCTCTCTGTCCCGCAGATAAAGCTTTTTGTAGACGCTCATCTGAGCCTCTGTCATCTCCTCCACCAACGTAGCGTACTGGCTGATGCTGGCGTCCAAATGAAAGAGCCTTTCCTGAAGCCGCAGGACGCCCAGCCTCATATTTTGGGTAGAGACCAGCGTGTCATTGTCAAACAGGGAAATCTGAATGCTGCCCCCTCCAATATCCACGATGGCTGTGCCGTTTTCGATAATCTTCTGGAAGCCCTCCCCCTGAAAGGCAATGGACTTATAATCCAGGAAACGCTGTTCAGAATTGCTCAGGACATCGATATGAATGCCTGTCCTCTGCTCAATCTGGTCTAAAAGAATAGCGCGGTTTCGGGATTCCCTGATGGCGCTGGTACCATAGGCCTTATATTCCTCCACCTGATAGGATTTCATGATATGCGAAAACTCCCTGAGCACCCGGCAGAGCTCATCCACCCTCTCGTAGGAGAGCCTTCCGGCGCCATAGGTTTCCGTTCCCATATCAATACTGTAACGGATATGGTCAATCTCCCGCATGCCCCCTGTCCCTGAGACTTCAAAAATTTTCATGGCAAGCTCATAGGACCCTGCGTCTATGGCTGCAAATGTTTTTACTGACATAACCCCTCCTCTTTGGGTAAGCTTCCTTACCTGACTGCTGTTTCACCTGTCTGATCTTTTCGTCTCTTATTTCTTTCCCAGTAAATGATCGATAAACTGCTGAGCACATCTTCCGGACAAACCGCCGTGGGCCAGTTCCCACTTATTGGCCTCCAGCAAAAGCTCCTCCTCAGGCATTTCCACATGATAGCGCTCCGCCAGCACCTTGACAATGTTCTGGAACTCCTTTTTGTCCGGTGCAGCAAAGTAAATGGTAACGCCAAACCGGGACACCAGAGAAAGCTTCTCCTGCACTGTATCCCCCGTGTGAAGCTCCTCTCTCTGAAGGTCGTCGATTTTAAGAGCCGGCTGTCTCTCCTCCTTATCCGAAAACTTCTCCCGTATCAGATGCCGCCTGTTGGAGGTGGCATAAATCAGCACGTTGTCCGGTTTTTTCTCAAGCCCGCCTTCGATCACCGCTTTCAGGTACTTGTACTCCGTCTCAAAATCCTCGAAACTGAGATCATCCATATAGATAATAAACTTGTAGTTCCGGTTTTTGATCTGGGCGATCACATCGTTCAGATCCTGAAACTGGTGCCTGTAGATTTCTATCACCCGGAGCCCTTTTTCATAATATTCATTGGCAATCCCCTTGATGCTGGAAGACTTGCCGGTGCCTGCATCGCCAAACAAAAGACAGTTATTGGCCTTCCTGCCCTCCACAAAAGCCTCCGTATTCTCAATCAGCTTCTGCTTGGGAATCTCATACCCCACCAGATCCTTCAAATGCACATGGGCAATTCTTGGAATGGGTACGATCTCTGCTCCATTCTCCGTATGTACTACCCGAAATGCCTTGTGCAGTCCAAACCTGCCCACTCCGTAATCCCTGTAAAATTCGGTAAGGGTATCCTTCATCTCCTCCGGCGTGTGATCTTTCGTGAACTTCACCGCCAGATGACATATCCTGTCCCGAATGCGGCTGTTATATACCTTGCTCTCACTCTCACTGCTCACATAGTCCGTCACCAGTGCAAAGCTCTCCACCCCAAGGGTTTTCACCATATCAGTGAAATCATATTCAAAAAACTCCTTAAAAATCATGATATCATGAAGCGCCGCCTGATTGATGGTGCCTTCCACTGCTCCCCTGATCTCGCAGGCCCTGCTGTAGCTGTTTTCATTGTTCACCAGAAGGTTGGACAGATAGCAGTGCCAGAGATTCCCATAAAATCCATGGTTTCCTGCCAGCTCCAAAAGACGGTGGATGCAGTCGCACAAAAGACAGGCCATCTGCTTTTTATCCCGCCCATTCTCCTTATAACCCTCCATCAGACCTGCCATATCAAACAAAAGCTTTCCCTCTTCCCCGGGAAAATCCTTATATACAATTAGTTCCTGCTCTCTCATATCCTCTCCTATCCTGTACAGCAAAAAAAGTCAGTAGTTCCCCAAAATCCTCAGATTCCTTGCCTCTTCCCGAAGCCCTCTTAAGGCATTTTTCACAGAGCTGTCCGCCAGGTTCCCATCAAAGTCAATAAAAAACCGGTACTCCCAATTCCGCCCCTCAATGGGTCTGCTCTCGATCCTGTTCATATTCAGGTGATTGTAAATAAAGTGGGAGAGCATATGGTAAAGAGAGCCGCTCTCATGAGGAATCTCAAAGCAAATGCTGACCTTTTTGGCATCCTTTAGAAAAATCTTCTGATTGGTGACAATGATAAACCGGGTGGAATTGGTGCTGGAATCATTGACGCCCTTTTTCAGCACGGTAAGCCCATAGAGCCTGGCTGCGTATTCACTGGCAATGGCTGCCTGGGAAATATCCTTATCCTCCGCCACCTTTCTTGCGGCAAAGGCATTATTCTGCATGCTGATCTGCTGCCAGTCGTTGCTGCTTAAAAACCGCGCCGACTGCATCAGAGACTGCGGATGGGAATACACCGTCCTGATATCAGACAGCTTTGTCCCCGAGACGCCCATCAGGCAATGCTCAATCTTAATGATCTGTTCTCCCACAATATAATTTTCAAATTCCGCAAGCAGATCATAGATTTCACTGACGATCCCGGCCGTGGAGTTCTCTATGGGAAGCACTGCAAAATCCGCGCTCCCCTCGTCAATGGCCGTCATGGCATCCCGAAAGGTCTCCACATGGAAACTGTTCACTTCTTCTCCGAAATACGAAACCATGGCTGTCTGGGAATAGGCCCCTTCCGCTCCCTGAAACACCACTCTGGCTTTTTCACCGCCTAAGCTGTCCACGCCGATAAAAGGAAGATTTCCCATACTTCCCCGCTCTGCCAGAAGACGATACTGAAGCTTTCGGCTCATGGACATAATCTGCTCAAAAAGCTCTGAGAGTCCCTGACTGTTGAAATCATTGTGAGCCATCCCTTTTATTTTCCGGATTTTTTCATCCTCTCTTACTTTATCAAAGACCCTCTTTCCTGTCTCAATCTTATACTCCGCCACCTGGGCGCAGACGTCCATTCTTTTCTCATACAATTCCACAATCTGAGAGTCAATTTCATCAATCTGCCGCCGCAGTTTTAGTAAATCCATCTCTGTAACCTCCCCCTCTTTCAGTGCTTTTCTCCTTTAATCTGTTTTATTTTATACCAAATAAAACGGCTGTTCAAGCCACCCAATATAAAAAAAGGGTACAATCTTAACAGATTTTGTACCCTTGACAATACTCTTTCTAACCTCGTATTCTCCTAATACAATACTCTTTCATAAATCCAACAATTTTTGTATCATTTCCTGTTTCATAAAAATCAATCAGCATACCCTTAAACTCTTCCAATTTTTCGATAGGTATCTGAAAAATTCCTATATTGTTTTCAATCAAAACTTTGTTGGCCATCAACTGTGCCACTCGTTTATTTCCATCAATGAACATCTGAGTTCGTGCAATATAACAGAAATATTTAAGCGCCCTTAATTCTATATCTTCTATCTGCTCAATTTCTTTCATAGAATCCATAATGATTCCAGTATGAGGCAGCTCAGGTTCCCAGGACGTACCGCCAATCTGCACCGGTATCGTTCTTATCTCTCCTGCATGATTGAATAATAATTCCCCCACAATCTTATCATATTCTCTTAGTAACATAATACAATTACTATACGCAAGGTTATCTAAAAGGAACTGCCAGGCACGTTTCATATTTATAACAAATAAAACTTCTTCTGTTTTAGTAATTGTAGGAGCATTTGCAAGAATCGCTTCTGTCTTTGGAAATGTAGTTCCTAAACCCTCAAGATTGGCACTTTTCCATATACTGTCTACCAACATCCTTTTTGCCATTTCTATTGCTGTATCATGCATTTTATTATTCCTCCAACTTTTACAAAACATTTTTCCTATAGTTCGTAGGACTTTTTCCATTATATCATTTCCCCATTGTAAAAACCACCAGATTATTTTCCGGTGTAAATATGTAAGTAATTTTTTTGCAGCCCTGCAGTTTTACAGCCTTTAGCCACAGAAATAACTGCCTTTGGCTACTTTTTCTCAAAATTACTGTTGCGGAATAATTTTTGACTTATTATAATAGGAAATGTACCGGAAACGTCCTTTGGACACCTCCTCCGGTAAAGGATATTGCCGCCGGGCAATACATAGAAAGGAGCTTCAATATTAATGAAAAAAGAATGGAAAATACTGCTCGGTACAGGGATTCTCTTAATCGCCGCAATCATATTTTACGTGGTTTCCCTGATAAACGACCGGGTTCCCTCCAATAATATCTCCGTCACCGGAAATACAGGCGGAAATCTGAATAATGACGGCCTTTTTGCCGAGGCTGACGGGAAAATATATTTCTCCAATGCTTATGATGGAGGATGCCTGTATTCCATGAATACGGACGAAACAGAAATTAAGAAGCTGGTCAACTCAAGAGCTTCCTTTATCAACGTGGGCGGAAACTTTCTCTACTATTACATGGACAGCTCTGACGGCGGGGACGGCATGGGCTACGTAATTCCCACCCGCGGCGTTTACCGCTGCAAATTAAACGGCCGGGAGAGCAAATGCCTTGACAGAACCGCTTCCGTTTCCATGCAGCTTGTGGGAGATTACATTTATTACCAGCATTACAATAACACGGATTTTACTCAGCTCTACAAAATCAAAACCGATAAAAGTGAAAAAACGCTGGTTTCCGACAGCGTCATCAATCCGGCGGCCTGCTTCGACGGCGTAATCTACTTCAACGGCACCGAAAGAGATCACTATTTGTACGGACTTGACACCAGAACGGACAGTATTTACACGGTCTACGAGGGCGATCTCTGGTATCCGGTTTATCATCAGGGCTACATCTACTATATGGATGTTTCCTCCAATTACCGGCTCTGCCGTTACTCCCTCTCCGCCAACACCGTGGAAATTCTCACCAACGACCGGGTGGACGGCTTTAACGTAGGCGATTATTCCATTTACTACCAGAAAAATTCCGCCGACGCTCCCGCTCTTATGCGGATGAACCTTGACGGAAGCAATCCCGAGGTGGTGGCAGAGGGCAATTATGAAAATATTAATCTCACCTCCACTTACGCCTATTTTAACGCGTTTGGCGAAGAGACTCCCGTTTATCATACTCCGGTAAACGGTCCCGTGAATGTGACTGCCTTTACGGCCGCCATGGACGCGGTGACTCACTGACCAACAAACGTCGCCTTTGGCGACTTATTGTAACAAAAACGCAGCACAAGGCTGCGTTTGTTATTTTAATTCCTTCAGCATCTGTCTCACCGTCTTTCCCGTCAGGGGATGTCTCTGCCACGGGCAGAGTTCATCCAACGGCTCCAGCACAAAACGTCTGTTTTCCATATCGGGGTGAGGCACAGTAAGTGCCTTATCCCCGGAGACAAAGCCCTCATAAAACAGAATATCCAAATCCAGGGTTCTTGGCCCCCAGTGTATTTTGCGCTCTCTTCCCGCCTGCTGTTCAAGGGACTGCAGGAACGCCAGCAGTTCACAGGGCGAGAGAAGGGTTTTCAGCCCAATGGCGCCGTTTAAAAAGTCCTCCTGCTCCACCCCTCCATAAGGGGCTGTGGTAATCAGACCAGAGCTCCTGACCTCCCGGATTTTGGGATGCTTTCTGATTTCTTCCAGAGCCCTGCCGATATAGCCCTGCCGGTCTCCCATGTTGGAACCGATTCCCAGATAAGACTGATGCCAGCCCCGCTCTATTCTTATGGAAATATTGGAAAAAGGAAGCTTCACAGGAGCCATGGGCTTTTTGAGTTCCAGCACAAGGCTTTCCACGTTGGGGAAGGTGAGAAGAATCTCCTCCGCCAGGTGCTCTGCTGCCGCTTCAATGAGCAGGAAGGTATTCTCCCTCAAATAACTGTGTATCAGCCGGCAAACCTCCCCATAATGGGTGGATAAGGTAAGCTCATCCGCTATCCCTGCCCGCCTTAAATCCGTATTTAAGGTCACATCCACCTTGAAAAGCTGTCCCTCTCTGGTCTCCTCCGGATGTACGCCATGGGCGGCATACACCTCCAGATTCTCTATCCTGATCTGATCTCTGTGCTGATTTCCGATCCCGTCTTCCATATAATCCACTCACTTTCCCAGCCTTTCTTACCTATACTCCTGCATTCAAAATAGCCTTCGCCATTTTCACCGCCCGTACATTCTCCTTAATATCGTGTACCCTGACAAAAGCACAGCCCTTCATAACGCCGAAGACCGTGGTCACCAGTGTCCCCTCTACCCTCTCTGTAACCGGAAGGTCCAGGGTAAGCCCCACGACGGATTTGCGGCTTGCGCCCAACAGCACCGGAAAACCCAGCTCTCTTAAGGTTTCCAGAGAATGGAGCATCTGCAGATTCTGCTCACAGGTTTTGCCAAATCCAATCCCGGGGTCAAGAATGATCTTTTCCCTCTCAATCCCGGCCTGCCCGGCAAGGGCAATCGTTTCCCTTAAATCTCCTGCCACATCCTTAAGGAAATCATCATAAACCGCCTCTTTCCGGTTGTGCATAAGCACACAGGGCAGCTTTGCCTCTGCAATGACCTCCGCCATCTTCGGATCGCTTTTCAGCCCCCAGATATCGTTGATCAGATCGGCTCCTGCCCCGATGCCATTCACCGCCACCTGTACTTTACAGGTGTCCAGAGAAATCGGAACATCAAACCGCTCCTTCACTGCCCTTATCACAGGCACTACCCGCTCCGTCTCCTCTTTGCAGTCTACCTGATGATACCCCGGCCTGGTGGACTCTCCGCCGATATCCAGAATATCCATGCCCTGTTCCAGCATCTCCTCCACCCGGAAAAGAGCCGCGTCAAGGCGGCTGTATTTCCCTCCGTCCGAAAAGGAATCCGGAGTTACATTCAGAATTCCCATAATATAAGTGTGATGCGCGGTGTCAAACTCCCGTCTGCCAATCTTCATTCGCTCTCTCCTGACTGGTAACAGTCCAAAGGCTGTTACCCTAACTGCCCTGCTTCATCATCTGAAAAAACTGATTCTGCAGCTTCTCATCCTTCTCAAAAGCCCCCCGGACCGCCAGGGTCACAGTTCGGCTCCCCGGCTTTTTGATGCCGCGCATCGTCATGCACATATGCTCAGCCTCCGCCATCACCAGCACCCCGGCGGGCTGCAGGCTGTTCATAATCGCATCTGCAATCTGGCCTGTGAGTCTCTCCTGAATCTGAAGCCTTCTTGCATACACCTCCACCGTGCGAGCCAGCTTGCTGATTCCCACCACCTTCCCACCCGGAAGGTAGGCGATATGTATTTTTCCGTAAAAGGGCAGCATGTGATGCTCGCAGATGGAATAAAAGGGAATATCCCTCTCAATCACCATCCCCCGCTCAGCCGCTGTGAACGTTTTGGATAAATGCTCCGAGGCCGAAGCATCCATTCCCGCAAACAGTTCTTCATACATCCTTGCCACTCTCCCGGGAGTTTCCTTAAGCCCTTCCCTGTCCGCATCCTCACCGATACCCTCTAACAAAAGCCTGACGGCCTCTTCAACCTTTTCTTTGTTTACCATGTAAATCTCTCCCCACGCTGCCTTTTCCCGGACCCTTTTCCACAGTCCTGATCAGATCACCCAAATAGGACAATGAACCGAAAGCAATAATCACCGAAGCCTCATCTGCCAGAAGATAAGCCAGCTCTACGGCCTCCTCCACACTGTCAGTGGCCGTCACATTCTCATGATACTTCCCTGCCTTACAGGCGAGTTCATAGGAGGAAGTCCCCCGCTCTCCTCTGGTAGGCACCGTCAGTATCTGCGCCGCCAAAGGGCAGGTAATCTTTAAAACCTCCTCCTGCTCCTTATCCCTCAACATCCCTATTATATATAGAATCCGCCTGTTTGTAAAATAAAACTCTACGGACTCTGCCAGCCGTCTGGCAGCATCCCTGTTGTGTGCGCCGTCCGCAATAAAGTAAGGCTTTCGGGAAAGCACCTGAAAACGCCCCGGCCAAAGAGTCTTCGCAAGACCCTGGTAAATCGCCTTATCCGGTATTGGAAATCCTGCTTCGGACAGCGCCTCCACCGCCCTTACCGCCACCATTGCATTTTCAATCTGATAGTTTCCGGGAAGAGTGATTGTCAGATTTTGATACTTTCCGTAGGAAAAGCTTTGCTTTTCAAGGCTTCTTTTTACTTTACCGGCTTCTCCGGCATCCACCAGGATGAGGGGAATATGCAGAGAATCCGCCTTTTCTCGTAAGACCTCCACCGCTTCCTCCTCTCCCTTAAAGGCAACCGCCGCCGCCCCGGGCTTCATGATTCCTGCTTTCTGCCCGGCTATCTCCCTTAAGGTTCCTCCCAGTATCTTCATGTGATCCAGGCTGATGGAGGTGAACACCGCCACCTTTGTATTGGTAACGATATTGGTGGCATCCAAAAGTCCTCCAAGACCGGTCTCCAACACCACAATCTGACAGCCCTGCTCCTTAAAATGCCACAGAGCCATTGCCGTCTTAACTTCAAAAGCCGTGGGATGGGGTTTGCCTTCTTCCGTAAGTTCCTTACAGATTTCCTTCATAACCGTCATTTTCCGGCAGAGCTCTTTTTGGCTGATGGGTCTTTTCCCCACCTGGATTTCCTCTCTGTACTCAAAAACCGCAGGCGATATGTATCTCCCTGTGCGATAGCCGGCCTGCTGCAGGATCTCGGAGATAAAAGCCGCCACGGAGCCCTTCCCGTTGGTTCCCGCAATATGTACAAAAGAAAGCTCATTGTGAGGATTCCCAAGCTTTTCCATCAGGTTTTCCATATTTTCAAGTCCCGGCCTCACGCCATATTTCCCCAGTTCCTGAATATAGGCCGTCGTTTCCTGCAAGGTCATCATTTTCTCCCGCCTCCTGTATCATTCCTGTATAAAAACAGGGTTTTTATCCCATACTCATACTATGATAAAAAAAATTGTTAAATCCTTCCTTCAATGCGGGTTCCTTGGCTGGAGCCTTGAAATCCTGTTTACCGCTCTTGGCTCTCTGCGCCGGAGAGAACTGCGGCTTGACGGCCACACCTCCCTGTGGATGTTTCCCATCTACGGCAGTATGTGCATATTAACCCCTCTGTTTAAACTGCTTAAGAAAATCCCTGTAGTTTTCAGAGGAACCATATATGCCCTCTGCATTTTTACGGGAGAATACCTGACCGGAAGCCTTTTGACCCGTCATGGCCTCTGTCCCTGGAATTATGAGCGCTCCCGCTGGAACATACACAGGGTGGTGCGCCTTGACTACTTTCCCAACTGGTTTTTGGCCGGACTCTTATTTGAGCGTCTTCTGACGCCGGATGAAAAGTCAATATGAAAAGCGGTATGAGATCCCCATACCGCCCCTTTTAAGCTTAAGAATGTCTCCCGCAGTGTTACAACCGTTTTAATCATCCATCTCCTCTGCCTGTGCGCCGATATCCAGCGTATTTAAAGTACGCCGTCTCATCCTGGCGTGCTCGGAGGCCTCCAGGATATAATCCTTCACAGCTTTGGCATTCCTGATATGAATCAGCTCCAGTTTCGGATGAGTCACATCTCCGGTATAGCAGACCACCGTTCCGATGCCAAATATCCTCTCCGCCAGGGACGTAACCAGCTCCACATCCTGCACCTTATACATATAACAGTCATTTTCGGTCTTCTTAAATAGTCCGCTCCGGATCGTGATTAAACTCTCCTTAATGTCATAGGCCGTAAATGTAAAAGGCAGCCCCAAAAACAGCCATCTCTTCTTCTCCGTAAATCCCGCCGTCATAACACGCCTCCTTTCTCTTCCTGCCACCGCTCATTCTTCTCATTCATCCAGACTACCATGTTCCTGCCCTGTTCCTTGGCTATGTAAAGCATTTCATCCGCTTTTTTCAAAACCTCTTCATACAAGTCTTCTTCCTTTGGCCTGACGGTGATCCCTCCCACGCTGACCGTTACCCATTCGGATATGGATGCACAATGAGGAATATGCAGATTCTCCACCGACGCCCTGATTTTCTTCATAAATTCAAAAGCGGCCCTGTCCTTCTCCCCCAAAAAGATAACGACAAATTCCTCTCCCCCGTAGCGGGCAAGAAAATCCGTGTTTCTTTTCAGGAAGGAAGATACCTCTTTCGCCACAGCCGCTATCACCCTGTCCCCCGCCGGATGACCAAAGGTATCATTGTACAGTTTAAATTTGTCTATATCAAATATACAGACCGTAAAGGGAAGCTTCAGCCGTACGGCATCCCACCATCTGGAAATGCTGACCTTTTCATAGCTCCTTCTGTTGGGAATTTCTGTCAGCTCATCAATCATGGCCTCCTTCATAAACTGTTTTCTGTAGTTATACAGCTTGATATGGGTATTTACCCTTGCCTTTACAATCAAAGGTTCAAAAGGCTTGGTGATATAGTCCACCGCTCCCATAATCAGACCTTTTTGCTCATGCACCGCATCTGTGAGGCTGGTAATCAATATCACCGGGATAAATTTGGTGGTCACATCCTCCTGCAATTCTCTCAGCATCACAAAGCCATCCATATAAGGCATAATTACATCCAGAAGAATCAGCGAATAGCTTCCCGACCTCACCCTGTCCAATCCTTCTTCTGCCGTACTGCATACAGTCACTTCGTAATCATCTTCCAGAAGCGATTTCAATGTACGCGCCTGCAGCAGACTGTCATCAATAATCAGAATTTTATCCATGGAAATTCCTGTCCCTTTTCTTTTCAGAATATTTCAGCTAATACTTATTTCTGCTTCCGTCTTCTCCTAATCCATCATACTTAAAATATTATATTCTAAAAGCGGCAAATTGTCCACGCTTTAAATCAGGCGGGAAAAATATTTCTAAAGAATAAAGAATATATTTCTTTTTTTATCAATTGAAAGAACATGAGCAATGTGCTATGATACAGAATAACATATCCATGTATCGTTTAAAGACAGGAGGAAGCTTATGAACGCAAAAGACTGTATCAAAGAACGCAGAAGCATCCGTAAATTCAAGGCGGATCCGGTAGATCACGCCTTACTTTCCGAGATTGTCGAAACTGCATCCTACGCTCCAAGCTGGAAGCACACCCAGATTGCCCGCTACATCGCTGTGGAAGGCGAACTGAAAAACAAAATCGCTGCAGAATGTACTGACGCTTACCCCAAAAACGGAGAGATCATCACCCAGGCTCCTATGCTTATTGCCGTTACCTTTTTAACCGGCAGAAGCGGTTTTGAGCGGGACGGTTCCTTTTCCACTTCCAAAGGCAGCTTCTGGCAGGCCTATGATGCCGGAATTGCCACCGAGGCCTTTTGTCTGGCCGCATGGGATAAGGGACTTGGCAGTGTGATCATGGGTATTTTTGACGATGCAAAGGCCGCTTCGCTGTTAAATCTTCCCGAAGGAAGAGAACTGGCGGCGCTGATTCCTGTGGGGTATCCCGACGAGGCTCCCACAGCTCCCAGAAGAAAGCCGGCAGAAGAATTATTATCATTTCAAAGTTAAAAACAAACGCCGTCACGCTCCGCGAGTCGGCTTATTGTAACAACGGATGACAGGCTTCGCCAGCCGTCCCCATGTTTATTAAAAATCGAAGAGAACTTCTCTTCGATTTTTTGCGGAAGGAGTATAACATTATGAGACATCTTATGAGCCCTCTGGATTTTTCCACTGAGGAACTTGACCGGCTTTTTGATCTGGCAAACGATATTGAGGCCAATCCCGCAAAATATGCGCATGCCTGTGCCGGTAAAAAGCTCGCCACCTGCTTTTATGAGCCCAGCACACGTACCCGGCTCAGTTTTGAAGCCGCCATGTTAAATCTTGGCGGAAGCGTGATCGGCTTTTCCGACGCCTCCGCCTCCTCGGCCGCCAAGGGCGAGAGCGTTTCCGATACCATCCGGGTCATCTCCTGTTTTGCGGATATCTGCGCCATGCGCCACCCCAAGGAAGGTGCGCCCAAGGTAGCAGCGGAGCGCTCCTCCATTCCTGTCATCAATGCAGGTGACGGCGGGCATCAGCACCCCACCCAGACCCTTACCGATCTTCTCACCATCCGTTCTCTGAAAGGCCGCCTGGACCACTTTACCATCGGCCTGTGCGGGGATCTGAAATTCGGACGCACCGTCCACTCCCTGATCAACGCCCTCTCCCGCTATGAAGGGATCCGGTTTATTTTCATCTCTCCCAGGGAACTGATGGTACCTGACTATGTGACGGAAATGCTGAATGAAAAAAATATCCCCTACGAGGAGGTCATCCGCCTGGAGACCATCCTGCCCAGACTGGATATGCTCTACATGACAAGAGTGCAGAAGGAACGCTTCTTTAACGAGGAAGACTATGTGAGGCTGAAAGATTTTTATATTCTTGACAAGGCCAAAATGGAACTGGCTTCCCCTGATATGCTGGTGCTCCATCCCCTGCCCCGTGTCAATGAGATTTCCGTGGAGGTGGACGAGGATCCGAGAGCCGCTTATTTTAAACAGGTACAGTACGGCGTCTATGTGCGGATGGCGCTGATCCTTACTTTACTGGATATTCATGTAAACTGATTTTAATATTATAAGGAGAATCATTATGCTCAATGTAGGAAAAATCGAGGAAGGTTTTGTATTGGACCATATTAAGGCCGGCAAAAGCCTTTCCATCTATCATCATCTGCAGCTGGACAAGCTGGACTGTACCGTGGCCATCATCAAAAACGCACGGAGCAACAAAATGGGAAAAAAGGATATTCTGAAGGTAGAATGCGATGTGGATATGATGAATCTGGACGTGCTCGCTTTCATTGACCACAACATCACGGTCAATGTGATCAAGGACGGAGAAATTGTCTCCAAAAAAGAACTTCAGCTCCCTAAGGAGCTGAAAAATATCATCCGGTGTAAAAATCCAAGATGTATCACTTCTATTGAACAGGAGCTTCCCCATATCTTCGTGCTGGCAGATGAAAAGAAAGAAATCTACCGCTGCAAATACTGCGAAGAGAAATGTACGGAAACCTTATAAAGCTACAGGCCGGTGTGGCTGGCAGTGAGCAGATGGGAGATTCCTTTCAGCGCCCTGCCCAGAAGGGTAAGCACTGACACTGCCAGAAATCCGGCTATCGCAGCCATCACGCTGAGCATCATTTCCTCATAGCTGTAATGCCGTGTGGGAATATATACTTTCATCTTTTCGGTAAAACAGGCGATAGCGGTGATGATCATCAATGTGACCGTTGTCTTGAAAAGCCAGTTGCAGCCTGCAAAAGTCACATGAATGGTTATGGTTCCCATAATTCCAATCATCAGAAAGGCTGCGATCCTTCCTCCCTGCCGGAACAGATAATTGAAATGATCCATCTCTTCCTGCGAGCCGCTGATCTGCTGCACTCTGGAAAGCTGCCGGATAAACTGTTTCCCAAGTTCCTTACTCTCCTCTCCGTTCTGGAAAGATACGTAAACGATTACCCCTGTCATTGATATAAAAATAAGCCACAGCAGTACCACTGCCGGCCATCTGGTTCTCTTTTTCATGCTTCCCCTTCCATACCCCAAGAAAGCAGACCAAACTGTCCTGCTTCCCCGCCAATCATTTAATGACTCTATTATATTCGCCGGCGTCTGAGATTGTCAATTGCCTGGAGAGGGTCTTAAGAATTTCTTTATAAAAGTGCGCTTACAGGAAGGTAAGATCAGTTTTCATAAGGCGACTGGTCAAGCCTGATAAAATATCCCTGATCGTGAAAACATACCGGACATTTCTGAGGCGCTGCCTCTCCTTCATAGATATAGCCGCAGTTTAGGCAAATCCAGCTTGTCTTCTCATCTGCGCGGAAAAGCCTGTCCTTTTCCATAAGCTCTGCAAACTTTCCAAATCTGTCCCCATGCGCCTTTTCAATCTCCGCAATCAGAAAAAAGGAATTGGCAACAGCGTGAAATCCCTCTTCCTTAGCCTTTTCTCCAAAAGTCCTGTAGACATCATCATGCTCCTCGTACTCATTATGCTGTGCCATCCGCAAAAGCTCTGAAAGCCTGTCCGAAATATCCACCGGATAACCTCCGTCAATATGGATCGTCTCCCCGCCCAGTTCCTTTAAGTGATTATAAAAAATCTCCGCATGCTCTTTTTCCTGATTGGCGGTGTAGGTAAAGACCGACTCGATCACATGCAGATTCTGCTTCTTAGCCTGCGCCGCCGCAATGGTATAACGATTTCTTGCCTGGCTTTCCCCTGCAAAGGAACGCATCAGGTTGTCTTTTGTCTCACTGCTTTTAAAATCCACTGCCATAAAAAATCTCCTTTCAGATATTCCTGTCCCTATTATGGATAAAAAAGGAGATTTTTATGCATTTTCCAGTCCGTTTTCACATATTGGCTCCTGCTGACATTTTCCATGGCGCCTCCGCAAAGGGCACATACATGATACCCGGATGAAAATAAAGCTCGATTCCCCTTGCAATTCCCTCTGCCAGCTTCTTTTGATAATCTGCCGAAGCCAGAAGCTTTTCTTCCTGTGGATTTGACAAAAATCCGGTCTCGATCAGACAGGCGGGCATTAATGTTTTGCTTGCCACATAAAGATCCTTGCTGTCGATTACGCCCCGCCCTCTTGCTCCTGTGCTTTTTACCGTTTCCCGGTGAACCAGAAGAGCAAGCCTCTGATTATCCCTTGCAGCATCCGCACCGTCATACCAGGTCTCAATACCGCCTACCGTCTTATCCTTCCCTTCATAGGTATTTTGATGAATACTCACATAAACATCCGCCTGATAGCTGTTGGCAATCTCCACTCTGTCCATCAGACCCTGAAACTCATCCTTCTCCCGGAGCACCAGCACCCGATACCCCTTTTCCGTCAGCTTCTTTTCCAGTTCCAGGGCGATCTGAAGATTGACGTCCTTTTCTTCCGCTTTCTTCCCGACACAGCCGCTGTCCACGCCTCCATGCCCCGGATCAATGGCGATCAGTGGGTACTCTGCCTCTTCTGTCTCCACTTCTTCCACTTTATTCTGCACGGGGCTCTGCCGGCCGGCCTCGCTTTCCTTCGCCTGCATCAGTGAAGATATCTCCTCCGCTTCCTGTCCTGCCTGGAGCTCTGCCGCCTGATCAGCGATTATCATATTACTCTTTTCAATCGGTTTTTCACTTTTCGGTGCCGCCCATACCATGGTCTGACTGACAGCCATACCCAGTATTCCCGCTGTCAGCGCTATGCTGAAACAAAATCCTGTCCTTCCTGTTCTCCTGCCTCTTTTGTTCCCCTTGTGCTTTCTCTTTAATGTCCCCATAAAAAATGATGCTCCTTTGTAGTTTGCTTTATACTGCAAGTCTACAAAACCGGAGCATCATTTTATCATCATTTTCCCATCAAACTTCCATCATTTCTGCATCTTTTTTGCATACTATGTCGTAAGGAGGGACCCATCGTAGATGGGAGGATTCCTTACGACCATTCCCGCCCGGAGGGATCCATCGCAGATGAGAGGATTCCTTACGACCCTGCTCTTATTTGGAAATCTTCAGAAACAGTTCGTTAATCCCATCATAAAACCCGACCGTCACAATCGTTCGCTCATCCCCCATCCCGTCAAAAACATACTTTTTGTAATAGGGCGTGGCTTCCAGCAGAGGATTTTCCGTTTCATAGGGAACAGGCGCATCCAGCCCCATATATTCTCTCCACTTCTCTATGATCCCGTCAGGGTCAATCTCCTCCCATGTCCGATCCGTTCTTGCATAAAACTCATACAGTCTTCCATCGTCCGCATCCAGATAGGCATCGATCAGACGGTTGGATTTATCCGCGTTCCGCTTGCTGTTGGAAAGGCTCATCTTCCAAACCGCAACATTATTCCTTGGCTCCAGCACATCAATGGCCGAATAGAGGGTTGCCTCATAATCCGCCCCCTGGACCTCCCTGAGGGTTTCCGGCAGAATTCCCATTGCTTTCAGGTCATCAAGCATCTGATTACAGGTAGAAAAAATTTCCTCCTCCGTAATTTCCTTTCCCGCAGGCCCCCTGTGATTCACCACAAAGGCATAGGTTCCTCCCAGCTCCTGATAATCCGCTGTCTCCTCCACCCTTGTTAAGGCATTCTGCTCACTCTCCGGCAGGCTCTGGCTGTTCAGGCACTGGGACAAAATATACAGCTTTTCGTTGCTTCCCAGGGTGTATCGATACCCTTCCCCCGCCATCTCTGAGGTTTGAGTATGGATCCTGTCAAGCACCCTGCCGTCCTTATACCTTGCAAGCTGCTCCGGCCCCCAGATGGACAGAGCCATGATCAGCAGGGCAAAGACAAAAAGAGTGAAATTAATTGCAGATTTCTTTATGGTCGTTTTGGTATGCCTTACATATTTTTTATTCATCAGATTTTCTCTCCCGATTCGGAAGAAGAAAGCCGATACAGGTTCCCTCTCCCAGTTTACTTTCTATGGACAGGCTGCTGTGATGAAGGGAGAGAATCTCCGTACAAAGCGCCAGTCCAAGCCCTGCCCCGTTTCTCTCCCGAGAACGTGACTTGTCCACCATATAAAAAGCCTTGGTAATCTTCTGAAGCTCTTCCTCGGGAATTCCCATACCGTAATCCTTTACCTGGAAAAGATAGCCGTCCTCCCTGAGCGTTCCCCTGACCTCAATGATGCTGCCCGGCTCTGATGCCTTACAGGCATTATCCATCAAATTGATCAGCACCGTAATAATCAGGTTACTCTCCGCCCATACGGCAGCCTGATCAAAGGAATATACAAACTTCATATCCTCATTGGTTCTGAACATCGCCTCCAGATACTGAAAAAAGCTTTCCGCCTGCAGCTCCTGAAACTGTGCCTGTCCGTGCCTGGTAACCATAATATCCAGAAGCCGGATGGACATGGCCTCCAGGCGTTTCCCCTCAGTATAAATGTAATTGGCGGACAAAAGACTTTTTTCCTCATCCAGCTTCCGGGAACGGAGCATGTCCGCATAGCCGATGATGGCTGTCAGGGGAGTTTTCAGCTCATGGGCAAAGGCTCCCACAAAATCCTCCTTTGCCTGAATCTCATCCTCCAGTTTATTAATATTTTCCTCCAATGCCTCCGCCATGTGATTAAAATCAAGGGTAAGCTGACCCAGCTCATCATTGCTGACCTTTCTGGCCCGGTAGGCGTAATCCCCTGCCGCCATCTTCTTGGTGGCCCTTGTCAGCAGCCGGATCGGCTTCGTGAGCAGGAAGGAGATCAGATGCATGGCCGCCATTCCAAGAAGCAGCATCGCCATCGTCAGTCTTCGATAGACCCAAAAGCCAAGGGCCCGCTCCTCGAATACCACCGATACATCCCGCAGTGTTTCCAAATATAAGACTCGATCCAGTGCGTTAACCGTACTTCCGGTCTGGATATAATAATGCCCGTCCAGACAAATCGTGCGATAGGCCTTGGTGGAAGCGTCTGTCCGGGCAAGCAGTTCACCGTCCGTCTCAAACCCGTCGCTGGCATAGAGGGTTTCCTTTTCCTCGTTGGAAATTCTGAGCATACGGCTGGCATTGTGACTTGATGACTCCAATTTTGAAGCAAGCTGCTCCACCGTACTGTCCCCAAGTACATCATATTTGGCAGGCACATTCAGGGCAGCCGTCTCAAAGGCAAAGCAGAGGATGCTGTTTTCATCCAGAGCCTGCCCCGCCTCACGTTCAAGAGAAGTCTCAAACACACTGTTCACAAAATAAAATCCGCTGAAGCCCAAAGCGATCGCCATGACGATCATGGTACATAACAGCAGTTTTGAAGAAAATTTCATTGCGGCACCTCTAGCCGGTAGCCTACCTTATAGACGGCTACCAGATTCTGCTCCCATCCAAGTTTCTTTCTAAGGCGCTGTACGTGAAGATCCAGGGTGCGGCTGTCGCTGATATATTCATCCTCCCATACCTTTTCATATAAAGTTTCCCGAAACAACGCCACATTTTTGTTCTGTATGAAAAGCACCAGCAAACCGAATTCCTTGTTGGTGAGAACCACCGGTTTCCCGTCCTTCAAAACCCTTCGGGCTTCCACGTCCACCACCACATCTCCGGCCGTCAGCTGTTTTTCCGTCTTGTTATAGCGGCGCAAAACCGCCTCCACCCTGGCAACCAGCTCCACCACATCGAAGGGCTTTACCAGATAATCGTCCGCCCCCAGCTTCAGCCCCTTTACCCTGTCCTTCACCTCATGCTTCGCCGTGATAAAGATCACCGGAATTTTTAAGGGCCGTATATACTCCATCACATCATAACCATCCGCTCCCGGAAGCATGATATCCAGAAGAATCAGGTCAAAATTTTCCTTCTCTATCAAGTCAATGGCATCCAGCCCGTTCTGCACGCTCTGGCAGTGATAACCCGACGCCGACAAATTCAAATCAATCAAATCACATATAGCTTTCTCATCATCTACAATCAGTATTTTAATCATCTTTTATCATCCTTCCGCCTTCCAGCCCCAAAAGCTCCGCGCCTTCTCCACCAGAGCGGCCACCGTGTCCTCCTCCGTACAGGGGTACTGCTCCTTGATCTCCGTATCCTCATAGAAGCCTCCGGTTCTCTGGTAATAAATGGAATAGTCATTTTCTGCCGTCAGCTCGCTCATGTCTCCCTCATAGCTGTAGCTGGCAAGCACCAAAATATCCTTCATTCCGTCCCCGTCAATGTCCCTGCAGGTAATCCCCTTGAGCGCATACAGATTGTCATAATCCCCCATGGGCTGCAGGCTCCACACAATATATCCGTCCTCATTCACCAGATAGATCATAAAGGTGGCAAAATCCGCCATGGTATAGGTTCCCGGCACTACCTCCAGCTTTCCCAGCTTTTCAAACTGCCTGAAATAACACTGTTCCTCGGCAATCACAAAGCCCTTTTGCACCAGCTCCCTTTTGGTGACGGCTGTATAGAGGAACTCTGTGGACTTTCCCCCTTTCACAAAGGCGGCAATACTCTCCACACTTTTATTCATGCTGAACCGGTTAATTTTGTCCGACAGACGGTAATCCCAGTAAAAGCCCTCATCCCCCTGAAAAAGCACATCCCCAATCTTATAGGGCTTTCCCGCATACGCCCCTTTATCATTGACACAGGTGGTAATCAGAATAATATCCATGAGGCCGTCCCCGTCAAGCTCCTGAAAGGATACCGCTCTCAATTCCCTGATGGGCTGCTCCATCTGTCCCTTATTCCGGTTGTTTGCCTCCAGTTGATCAGTCTTATACACGATCCGGCCATCCACATCCGAAAAAAAGAGCGCCAGCCTGTGGTACTTTTTGTCCAGAGCCGGAATCACGGAAACCTCCCCATAGCCTTTCAGCTCTATGGGGAATATCTGCTCCTCAATCACTCCAAAGCCTTCCCCTTCAATCTGTGCGCTTTTTTCTATCCGGGAAAGGCGCTGCTGATAATCCTCATAGGCGGCCAGAAGAGCTCTTGAATCCGCATCCTCCTGCGCACTGACCGGAAGAAAAAACGCCAGAAATAGGACAAAACCGTATATAATTGGCAAAAAAGGCTTTACTTTCCGCAATGCTGTGTCTACTCCTCTTTGGTCTCTCTCCATTTTATCCTGCCCTGCTTTTCCAGTATAACGAATTTTTCAGGATAATACAAACAATTCCTGAATTTTCCCTTTGAAAAGTAACAACAATACCCCGTTACTCCCAGGGCTTCATGAGTGTAACGGGGTATACTGAACCGACTATTTTTATTTACTTTTAAGCGCCCTCATAGAATTCAATATTGCAATCACGGACACTCCCACATCCGCAAACACGGCCTCCCACATATTGGCAAGGCCAAAAGCGCCAAGAAGCAGCACCAATGCCTTGATGGACAGGGCAAACACGATATTCTGCTTCACAATCCGCAGAGTAGAGCGGCTGATCCGAACCACAGCGGCAATCTTTTTTACATCATCATCCATCAGCACTACATCCGCCGCCTCAATAGCCGCATCACTTCCCATGCTGCCCATGGCAATTCCGATATCTGCCCTGGTCAGCACCGGCGCGTCATTGATGCCGTCTCCCACAAAAGCGAGCTTCTCCTTCTCCCGCTGCGTCTTTAAAAGCTCCTCCACTCTGGAAACCTTCTCTCCCGGCAGAAGCTCTGCATGAATCTCATCTATCCCAAGCTCTGCGGCAACCGCCTGGGCCGCTGCTCTCCGGTCTCCGGTAAGCATCACGCACTTTCTGACGCCCACCTGCCGCATGCTGCTGATCGCTTCCTTTGCGCCCTCCTTAATACTGTCCGCAATGACGATTGCCCCACAGCTTTTGCCATCGCAGGCTACGTAAACGATAGTGCCCGGATTCTCACAGGATTTGAAAGAAATCCCTTTTTCCTTCATCAGCTTTTCATTTCCAATCAGCACTTCCCTGCCGTCTACAGGGACGCAGATTCCCTCTCCTGCTATCTCCACGGCCTGCCCTACTCTGTTCATATCCGGCTCTTTCCCATAAGCCTCCCTGACAGAACCTGCAATGGGGTGGGTGGAATATCCCTCCCCAAGGGCAGCCACCTCCAGCAGCTCCTCTTTGGTGCAGTTTTCCGGCAGAAGCGCCTGCACCTTAAATTCGCCTTTGGTGAGTGTTCCTGTCTTGTCAAAAACAATTGTGGTCATCTCCGCAACCGCTTCCAGATAATTGCTTCCCTTAATCAAAACGCCGATCCTGGAAGCCGCCCCAATCCCTCCGAAAAATCCAAGGGGAACCGAGATCACCAGTGCGCAGGGACAGGATATTACCAGGAAAATACAGGCCCGCTGAATCCACTGAGCCCATCCTCCTCCTGCAATAAGAGGGGGCAGAAAGGCCAGGAGCACCGCACCGATGGTGACAACAGGCGTATAATATCTGGCAAATTTTGTGATAAAGTTTTCCACTTTGGCTTTCTTGCTGCTGGCATTCTCCACCAGCTCCAGTATTTTTGCCACAGTGGAATCGTCAAATTCCTTTGATACCTGAACCTTAAGGGTACCGCTGCCATTGACACAGCCGCTGATAATCTCGTCTCCCACCAAAGCCTTCCTTGGAACCGATTCCCCCGTAAGGGCAGCCGTATCGATGAAAGACTCGCCTTCCGTCACCACACCGTCAAGAGGAATCCTCTCTCCGGGCTTTATCACAATAATGCTTCCTACCTCCACATCATCCGGCTCCACCCGGATGAGCTTTCCATCCTTCTCAATATTGGCATATTCCGGGCAAATGTCCATCATATCGGATATGGACTTACGGGATTTTCCAACGGCATATCCCTGAAACAGCTCGCCTACCTGATAAAAAAGCATCACGGCAACCGCCTCTGAATACTCCCTCACCCCAAAGGCTCCGAAGGTGGCAATCATCATCAGAAAATTTTCGTCAAATACCTGGCCATGACTGATATTCCTTGCCGCCTTAAAAATGATATCATATCCGATCACCAGGTAGGGAATCAGATAAATCACAAACAAAATCCATGTATGCTCAAAGCTTTTAAGAAATCCTGCATGCCCGCAGACAAGCAATCCCACAAAAAGGATTGCCGTTATTATAATGCGCACAAGCATCTTCTGCTGTTTTTTTGTCATAATAATCTCCTCAAAACACTGGCTACATCAATATTCTGCAGTCCGGCTCCACTTTGGCGCAGACCCGCGCCACTTCCTTCATAATTTCATCGAACTTATCATCCTGTGCATCAATGGTCATCTTCTGTGCAAGAAAGCTGACATTCGCATCGTTTACTCCGCTGATTTTTTTGATGGCTTCCTCCATCTTGGCTGCACAGTTGGCACAATCCAAATCCTCAAGTTTAAATTTCTTCTTCATTTCATTTTGTCCTTTCTCTTTTAATAAATTCCCTTTATACAGAAAACCGCAAATTTATCTAATGTTTCACTATACTTATTTATTCTTCAATATGCTCTCTTCCCTGGGCGATAATGGTTCTCACATGGCCGTCTGCCAGGGAGTAAAACACGGATTTGCCTTCCCTTCTGCTCTTCACCAGCCTGGACTGCTTCAAAATCTTAAGCTGATGAGAGATTGCCGACTGGGTCATATTAAGCGCCTCCGCCAGGTCGCAGACACACACCTCGGCTTCAAAAAGCACATACAAAATCCGAATCCTGGTTGAATCCCCAAAAACCTTAAAAAGCTCTGCCAGATCATAAAGCTTATCTTCCTCCGGCATTTCGGCATTCACAATCTTTAATAACTCCTCATGGGTCTGAAATGTCTCGCAGCATTCCACATCATTGACAGCCAACTGATCACTCTCCTTTCTCCCAAACAGACAGTACACTCTCCGCAAACCATCTTTATGAGATATAAACATATGAACAATTATTCATACGTTTATATTATCCCTTCTTTTCAAATATGTCAACCATTTTCTCACAAAAAAAGAACATTTACCTTTTACGGCAAATATCCTTTTCCTGGCTGATCTCTGTTTATCTGTTTTCATCTACTGCCCTACTCCCGCTCTGGCACACACTTCTCTCAGGCAGCACTTATCACAGTAGGGCCTGGTACGCGCCGTACAGACCGCCCTGCCGTGTTCCACCAGACGATGGCAGAAATCGCTCCCCTCTTCCGGCGGTATCAGCTTCCACAAAGCCATCTCCACTTTCTTTGGCTCCTTAATTCCATCCACCAGCCCCATCCGGTTTACCAGACGGATACAGTGGGTATCGGTAACAATCGCAGGCTTTCCGAATACATCTCCCATAATCAGGTTTGCGCTTTTGCGTCCCACCCCTGGAAGCTTAAGCAGTTTATCAAAATCATCCGGCACCTTGCCGTCATACTCATCCCGCAATACTTTCATACAGGCGCTGATGTCTCTTGCCTTACTGTGGCCCAGTCCGCAGGGCTTCACAATGGCCTCTATCTCCTCCACAGAGGCAGAGGCAAGCGCGTCCACATCCGGGAATTTTGCGTACAGATCCTGCACCACCACATTCACCCTTGCATCCGTACACTGGGCCGCCAGCCGTACGCTTACCAGCAGCTTCCATGCCTGATTATAATCAAGCGTACATCCCGCCTCCGGGTATTCCTTTTTCAGGCGTTCCACAATTTCAAGAGCCAGCTCCTTTTTCGTCATTTATCCTGACCGTACCTTTCTGCAAATCCATAACCAATTCCAGGCAGCTTTGCCATTACGCACAAAACGGCAGACAAAATTTTGATCACATTCCCAGTGCCTTCTGCAGCGTGCGGATCAATTCCTGAATATCAAGGGGCTTGGCCACATGGGCATTCATGCCGCATTGGAGACAGACCTGGACGTCATTTTCAAAGGCATCCGCCGTCATTGCTATAATCGGCAAATCCCTGTCCTTGCGCTCAAGAGCTCTGATTGCCCTTGTGGCATCATATCCATTCATCACCGGCATACGGATATCCATCAAAACAGCGTCATAATATCCCACCTCCGATGCGGAGAACATATCAACACAGATTTGACCGTTTTCCGCATGTTCCATTTCAAAACCGAAGGATGAGAGAATTTCATTGGCAATTTCCCAGTTAATCTCAATATCCTCCGCCAGCAGAATTCTTTTTCCGGTAAAATCAACGGCTTCATTTTCTTCTTCATCTGAAGTATCGGGTGTGTTTTCCGAATAATGCTTCAGACAGCTGTAAAGAGTGGAGCGGAACAGAGGCTTGGAGATGAAACCTTCTATCTCCGCATCTTTAGCTTCCTCCTCAATTTCACTCCAGTCATAGGCGGAAATCAAAAAGACCGGTATATCTCTTCCCACCCGCTGGCGAATCTGATGGATCGTCTGTAACCCATTCATTTCCGGCATCTTCCAGTCGATCAGTACAAAACGATAGTCCTCATTCCTGCTATGACGTTCTTCTATCATTTCAATGGCTTTCTTACCATTCAGAGTCCACTCCGCATGGGCGCCCAGCTCTTCTAAATTGGCCACCGCACTGCGGCAAAGCATCTCGTTGTCATCTACCACCAGGATATTCCACTCCGGCAGTTTCAACTCGTCTGCCATTTCCCCTCTCTTAAAATCCAGGATAACATGGAAGCTGCTCCCCTTTCCAAGCTCGCTGTGCAGCTCAATCGTACCTCCCATGAGCTCCACAATTCTTTTGGTAATCGCCATTCCCAGACCGCTTCCTGTGGTTTTCTGCACCCTGTCGGAGCTTTCTCTGGAAAAGGTATCCCAAATCCGCTTCTGAAATTCCTCCGACATTCCAATTCCATTATCCTCGACTTTGAAATGGGTCCGGACATATTCCTCTCCCCTGTCCGACTTTTCCTGATAAACATATACGTCAATCCTGCCTTCCTCCTGCGTAAATTTCACGGCGTTGGAAAGCAGATTAAGCAGCACCTGGTTAATACGGACACCGTCGCTGTAAATGTTCTCCGACAAAATATCCCTGATAAAAATATCAAAGAACTGATTATGCTCCCTGACCTGGGGCTGTATGATGTTGACAATGTCGTCTATCGTTTCCTTAAGGGACATCAGGTTCATATTAAGCGTCATTTTGCCGCTCTCGATCTTTGACATATCCAGAACATCATTAATCAGGCCCAGCAAATGCTTGCTGGAAAGCATGATCTTTTTCAGGCAGTCCACTATTCGGTCCCTGTCTCCGGTATTCTTCATGGCAATTTCCGTCATGCCGATAATCGCGTTCATCGGTGTACGGATATCATGGCTCATACTGGAAAGAAAATCACTTTTCGCCTTATTGGCATAAACAGCCTCTTCCTTTGCCCTGTCAAGTTCCCGCATCTGCCGCTGAGTCAGACCGAAATATTTGTAAAACACAAACAGCATGGCCGTAAGAATGATCAGAGAACTTCCCACCATGATCGCGGAACGCACATTATCAAGCCTGGTGACCGCCGTATTCAACGTATCGTTTTTCATGAGGCTGATCAGATACCAGCTGGAGTTATCAGCGATTGGAGAGCAATAAATCTGGCGTTCCTCCCCCTCAACCAAAACAAGATCACTGTAGGTCTCGTTTGTCTCCATCGCTTCCTGAAGCGATCTGATTAATTCCTCCACAGTCTTTCCGTTATAATCCCCGTATGCTTCTCTGACACGCTCGAAATAGCTGTTTCTGAACGCACCGCCATTGCGGATTACAAAATTTCCATCCTTATCGATAATATGGGAATAAATCTGCTCATCATTTTCATCCAGAAAAAGCGCCTGGTTTAAATATTCCATGGTAACTCCCGCCACCAGAGCAAGACTTTCCGAGCCATCCTCCATGGGGTAGGATGCCAGCCGCCCAAGAAGAAGGAACTTGTCCCCCTCTCCGTTGACTCCCATTCCCACCAGCTGTCCGGTGGTATCCAGCTCCTCCAGGGCATCGATGTCATGAAAAATATCCAGCTGTTCCCCATAAATCCTGACAAGATCGCCTTCTTTCGTAAGAAACCCCACATAATCGAAGTTCCTTACCGTAACGCTCCGGGCAAGCATATCGAGCAATTCTTTCCCATATTCAGAATCGTTTTCCGGCACCTGAGTTATGATCTCGCCCACTTGTCCCAGACGCAGATCGATCACCGAGGAAAATTTCTCCTGCAATTGGGTATTGAGTTCTTCCATATAAATTTCGGTAATTTCCTGAATGGATTCCTTCGTCCTTCTGTTCATGAATTCAGCAAGCACTATAAACACCACAATGCACAGCAAAACCATTCCAATCAGGGTGCTCCATAAAAATTTCTTTGTTCTGTCAACCATGTCTTTTCCCTTCATTCTTCAAACAGATTCCTTCCATTTAAAAGAATATTATGCGGATCATATCATGTACCCTGCAGGCTCATTTCTCTGATCTTGCCATCCCTGTCATGCACAACAATCTTTCTGCCGGAATACATATCCCGGCAGGTTCCCTCCACACGGGATACGATCCTGCCGTTTTCTGTAGTAACTGCAATTACCGCTGCAATATTTCCCTGCGTATCAGGAATTCGGCAAAGGGCCTCCTTTCCTTCCACCGGCGCATAGAAATGCAGCTCGCTGTTTTCGGCGTAGTTATAATCCGGCCTGTCCTCCACCGTCCCCAGCGCCAAAAGGGTGTTTTCCTTCAGATAGAGAGGTAATGAAAAGTAATCGTAGGTTCCCTCATAATAGCGCCCGCCTTCCTTACAGACACCGCTGAAATAATCAATCCAGCTTCCCTCCGGCAGGTAGTACCAGGCTTTTCCCTCCTCATTGAAAATCGGGGCAACCAGAATGCTCTCCCCTAACATATACTGCATATCCAATGTGGCACAGGCCATATCTTCCGGAAAATCAAATACCATAGGGCGCAACAGCGGCGTCCCCTCTTCATGGGCTTCTATTGCCCCGGCATACAGGTAAGGCATCAAACGGCATTTCAAATGTACAAAATGTCTTGCCACGTCACAGGCTTCCTCATCAAAGGCCCAGGGCACACGATAACTGGAGGAGCCGTGAAGCCTGCTGTGGGAAGAGAGCAGCCCGAAAGCCAGCCAGCGTTTATAGACATCTGCCGGAGCCGTATGCTCAAACCCGCCGATATCATGGCTCCAGAAAGCAAAACCTGACATGGCAAAGGACAGGCCTCCCCGAAGAGTCTCCGCCATGGAAGGATAATTGGCGCTGCAGTCGCCGCCCCAGTGTACCGGAAACTGCTGACACCCTGCCGTAGCGCTCCGCGCAAAGAGCACTGCCTCTCCCTCTCCCTTAACCTCCTTAAGAAGAGAGAATACACAGCGGTTATATAAAAAGGTATAATAATTATGCATTGCCTGGGGATTACTCCCGTCATGATAAAGGACATCGATCGGGATTCTCTCGCCAAAATCCGTCTTGAAACAGTCCACCCCCATATCCAGAAGACGGCGGAGCTTTTCCCGGTACCAGCGGCAGGCATCCGGATTCGTAAAATCCACAAGCCCCATTCCCGCCTGCCAGTTATCGGTCTGACGCACGCCCTTTCCATCCGCGCGCATCAGCAGATATCCATGTTCTGCCGCTTCTCTGAAAAGGGGAGTGCCCTGCGCAATATAAGGGTTAATCCAGACGCAGATTTTTAATCCTCTTTCGTGATAACGCGCAAGCATCCCTTCCGTATCCGGAAAGACCTTTTCATCCCACTCAAAATCACACCAGTGAAAACCTTTCATCCAGAAGCAGTCAAAGTGGAAAACGCTCAACGGAATCCGCTTCTCCTGCATCCCGTCCAGAAAGCCTGTCACGGTCTTTTCATCATAATCTGTTGTAAAGGAGGTGGATAACCACAGCCCAAAAGACCAGGCAGGCGGCAGAGCCGGCCTTCCCGTCAATGCCGTCAGTTCATTTATAATCTGCTTCGGCTTCGGTCCATAGAAGAAATAATAACGGATTTCTTCCCCGGGGACGCTGAATCCCACGTATTCCACCTTTTCACTCGCCACCTCAAAGGAAACATTGTCCGAATGATCCACCAGTACGCCGTAGCCCCTGTTCGTCATATAAAAGGGAATACTCTTATAGGCAACCTGAGAAGAGGTGCCTCCATCTTCATTCCAGGTTTCCACCACCTGCCCGTTCTTCACAAAGGCGGTAAACCGCTCCCCCAGGCCGTATACATATTCTCCCGGCGATAATGATAATTCATTTACCATATAAGGAGTATATTCGTGCTCGCGCATATAATTTTCAAGAGGAAGCATGCTCGAAGCCTTCCGGTTCCAGCGGATATACCCCAAGTTCCTGAAACCGCAGGAGGTCAGCATCTTTCCTCCGGCCCAGAAGCTGTATTCCCACCTCGTAAGGTTTACATGGACACTGAGCCCGCCCACTGTGAACACCGCTTCTTTTTCATCTCTTGTAAAGCTGCTGTTGCAGGAAGACAGATTCGTCTCAAAATGAGGCTCTCTGTTCTCATAAGCCTCATAATGCCATGCCCTCACCGAAATTACATTCTCTGCCGCAGCAGTAAACTCTATTGTAATCGTGGGCATATTCAGCGTAGCGCCCCGGGACTCTACCGGTCCTACCGGTGCAAGAATACGCATACCATTTGGAATCTCTTCCACTTCGTATACCTGCATGGCATAAAGTGAATTGGCATATTCACTGCGCAGCCAGTAACCTTCTGTAAACTTCATAAGCTTTTCCTCCTGCCTGATACCTCTTTCTCATTCTACCAAAAAAGTCCTCTGATTGATAGTACTTTTTTTATTCTTAATTAAGTTATAATAGGGATATACAAACGCCGACACGCTCCGCGAGTTGGCTTATCGTAATAAAAACACCGGATGCCGCGCCCGAAAGCGCTTCATCCGATGTTGTTGTTAAAAATCCTTTCTGTCAGAAACAGGACATTATACTGTCATTTGCTGTGGCTGCCGCCATTTTACATATGTTACACTCAGACTACAACGCCCTTCTGCAGCATGATATTGGCATACAGCGCGCTTTCTCCGGTGGCAATTATGGCATAAGCGCTTTTCGCCTCCTCATAAAAGGCGAATCTTTCAATCTCTCCTATGATACTCTCTCCCCGCTCATCTGCCTTTTTTACAATCTTTTTATACTCCTCCCATATGGGAGTCTCCACCAGATCGCCGGGCATCACCTGCATCAGGTTCATGGGATGCTCCACATAGGTATCCAGAGGAAAAACCTGCAGGATTGCTTCTAAAATTTCACAGGCTCCGTGTCCATCCATACGGATGACAATTCCGTTTTTTCCCATGGTCTGTGCCGGGAAATTGCCGTCCGCTATCACCAGACGGTCACTGTGCCCCATCTCACACAATACCTTTAACAGCTCCGGGGATAAAATTTTAGGTATTCCTTTTAACATTTTCAACCTCCATTTCCGCTTAACCCTTTGTCACGATAACGCCGTCCATATCCCACAAGTCTTCCCAGCCTTTCGCGCCTTCCCATAAAAATACCTGCCCTTTGATCAGGCGGCAGTTCCTGTCCTCCCGCCTTATGGCCTCCATCTCATCCTCCGTAAGCGGATCCTCGGTGACGCATTTTAAATTGGAAATATACTGTTGCTCTTTCACCGAAAAGGGGATCGGTACCTGGCCTCTCTGTACTGCCCATTTCAGGCAGATAAGGGCGGGATGTACCTGATGGGCCTTTGCTGCTGCCTCTACCGCCAAAAGTTCGCCATCTGCCACATCCTCCGCCGTCCGGTCTCTTTCCGGTCTTGAGGGTGAACCAATCGGACAGTAACCAATGGGTAGAATATCATGGGCCAGCGCATAATCAAAAAGCTCCGGCTGCTGGAAGGAAGGGTGAAGCTCCATTTCCAAAGCGGCAGGTTTAATCCTGCAAAGAGGAAGCACTGCCTTAAGCTTTGGAATCGTCATATTGCTCATGCCAATATAGCGAACCAGTCCCTGATCCACCAATTCCTCACACTGTCTCCAGGCGGTCATGAATTCCTCCACCGAAAAAGGCTTAGAATCCGGATTTCTGGAATCCCCGTCACACCCTGGCGCATGATAATTGGGAAAGGGCCAGTGCACGAAATACAGATCCAGATAGTCCAGCTTCAGATCCGACAGGCTCTGCCTGCAGGATAGGAGCACCTTTCCCTCCTCATGCATGTCATTCCATACCTTGGAGGTAATAAACAACTCTTTTCTTTCCACTGTCTTCTCCGTAAAAAGCCGCTTAAGCACCTGTCCGATTTCTTTTTCATTCTGGTAGACTGCGGCACAGTCAATCATACGATAACCGTACTTCACTGCCCCGTAAACTGCCTCGGAGACTGCATCAGCGCCATATTTGTCAGAGCCGAAGGTTCCGATCCCCATGCAGGGGATTTTTTCCCCGCTGTATAAAGTTCTGAAAGGAATTTTTTCCTGATTGATTTTATTTTCCATCTTTATTCCCAAGCTTTCTCATCTTCAAATGTTACGGCTACCTTTCCGCATTCCCCTCCTGCCATCAGGCAGTAAGCTTCGTCCGCCTTCTCAATGGGGAACTCATGGGTAATCAAATCTTCCGGATGTATTCCCCAGCGAACCAGACGCTCTACCAGTTCTTCCATTTTCCAGAGAGAAGTTACCCAAGAACCATAAATTGTCTTTTGACCATGGATAATATCAGGGCTGGGATGAAAGGTACAGGTTCCGCCTTCCCCTACAAAGGCAATCTTTCCCCATTCCCTGGCGGCACGTATGGCAAGCTCTCGTCCGGCATCATTGGCCGAAGCGTCAATGGCCCTCTCCACCCCTTTTCCTCCGGTCACTTCAAGAATCTGTGCAAGCGTATTCTCACCGGGCTTAAATACATAATCGGCAAGCCCCAACTTCTTTGCCAATTCGATTCGATATTCATTCATCTCAACACCGATCAGCAGGTTTGCTCCCATTGCCTTTGCCAGCATCAGAGCTGCAAGCCCTACAGGCCCCAGTCCCGTTACCAGAACCGCGTCATTTCCACAGATTCCGATTTTTTCGATGGCTTCATACACCGTTCCAAATCCGCAGGCAACCTGCGCGCCGTCTTTGTAGGTAAGCTCATCCGGCAATGCAATCAAATCCTTCTCCTCAGCCAGAATATAAGGCGCCATTCCGCCGTTTCTCTGCCATCCATAGGCCCGGCGGAAAGGACTTTTACAGGAAATGTAATATCCTCTTCTGCAGTCATTGCAGACTCCGCAGCCGGAAATATGGTAGACAATCACTCTGTCTCCCTTTTTAAACCGCCTTAAACCTTCCCCTTCCTCCACAATGATACCGCAGGGTTCATGGCCTGCCACCATACCGGGAATGTACCCCTCCGGCCCTTTTCCGGTATGCTCTCTGTAAATGCACCGGATGTCGCTGCCGCAGATCGTGGTTGCCATGGTTTTTATCAGCACCTCTCCATGTCCCGGCGTGGGCACCTCGAAATCTTTGAGCTCCACCGTACTGTTTCCGGGCAGAACCGCCCCCTTCATCAACATTTTTACCGCCATAATTTTTCTCCTTCCGCCTACTGAGTTTACAGCCCAATTTAGGCTACTGTCGGCAGATTTCCTGCCGAAAACAATCTCTTTCATTCTATTATAAACTCAGGAAAAAATTTTTTAAGTACTATACCTGCCATTTTATTCATAAATATGTCGTGTTTTTGAAGGTTTATGTGGTATACTTGATAACAGAACGCAGGCGTACGTCAAAAACATAAATTTTTGCGGTTCCCTATCATTTGCGGTTCGCCACAGCATAATGCATTCTGATGTTATATGTCAAAGGAGTAATTAAATGAGAACTCTCTACACAGATATGAATATCCATTTTACGATCGATGATGCCTCTGTTCAGGCATTGAATATTGTTTTTGAACGCTTTACCCGGACAATTCCCTCCCACAGCCACGGAAACGGGTGTTTTGAAATCCACTATATCCCTTTTGGCGAGGGCAGACTGAAAGCAGACGGCCAGTACTATGACATCCTTCCCAATACGCTTTTCGTCACCGGCCCGCACATAGATCATGCTCAAACCCCCATCCTGTCTGATCCCATGCAGGAGTACTGCGTGTATTTCAAGGTTCGGCATAGTCCCCATCCTAAGGAACCCTCCCCTGTAATGGACGCCTTTCTCTCCACCCCTTTTTGGATTGGAAAAGACACCCAGGGTATCCATGGCCTTATGCGGCAGCTTTTTGATGAACTGAAAAACAGATATACCGGATATCAGACTCAGGCTCAGCTGCTTTTGTCCCAGCTTATCATTTTCACAGTCCGCAACTATGAACAATACCGAATATCCCAAACTGCCTTTCCTCAAAACGGCTTAACAGATTCGAAATCTGTCATCATAGAAGAATACTTTCTCTATGAATACTCCTCCCTGTCCCTGGGCAATCTTGCCCAAAGACTAAATTTGAGCCCCAGGCAGACCCAAAGGCTTTTGACAGAATTCTACGGAAAATCCTTCCAGGAAAAAAAGGCAGAGGCAAAAATGTCTGCTGCCGCAATTCTCCTTTCTGACAAGGCCAGAAGTATCACATCCATAGCAGAAGAACTTGGATATTCTTCCGCCGAGCATTTTTCCTCCGCTTTCCGCAGCTATTATCACATGAGTCCCAGACAATATCGGAAAACCGCCAGCGCAGAGCAGGCTGCTTTCACTGCCGGCGATTCTTCCGGAAGCGGCGCCTAGATGTCTGCTTCATATCGCCTGAAGCTTTTTACTGTGATCCTGTACTACCAGCTTCAGTACAGAAACGTCGGCCCGGACAGCTTCCATATGATCTGTAGACTCCTGGTACCGTTTCGAGGTTTCCACATAGAATGCTTCAATGGTATTCAAACGGGGCACAACACCGTTTTCCAGTAAATCTACTTCAATTCGTTTCACTCGACTTTCCAGCGTTCCCACCCTGTCATCCAGCTTTCCTACCCTATTCTCCAGACCTCCTTCCCTTTCTTCCAGCCTTATTACACTTTCTTCCAGTCTGCCCATCCGGCCTTCCAGCTTCTCCAACCTCTTTTCCACCTTTCCAAGCCTTCTGTCCATCCTGTCTATTTTCACATGAACAGGCTTTAACTTCGCATCCATCATATCTGACATTGCAAGTAATAATTCTTCATTTGTCATATTTTCTCTCCCTTCTATGAAACAAAATCAAACAAACTGATCTGATTGGATTCCGGCAGTTCTCCCAAAAGTCCCAGATCATACATCATATCCACTATTGTCTTTGATACCTTCGCCCTGTCCCGGAAATCATCCCTGGACAGGAACGGGCCGTCCTTAGCCGCCTCCACAATAGAATCCGCCGCTTTTTCTCCAAGGCCGTCAATGCTGTTTAACGAGGGCATCAGCTTGTCACCCACAATCTGAAAATTTCTGGAATGGGCACTGAAAATATCAATTGGCACAAAGTCAAAACCTCTGGCATACATCTCCTGAACAATCTTCATGTCCTTAAGCGTATCCTGCTCTTTTTTGCTCAGTGTGTCATTTCTTCTCTTATAATCTGCCATCACATTCTCCAGATGGCTCTGCCCCCGGCACATGATATCATAGGAAAATGCCGATGCACGTATGGAAAAATAGGAAGCATAATAAGCCAGCGGATAATTAATCTTACAGTAGGCAATCCGCCATGCCATCATCACATAAGCCGCCGCATGGGCTTTGGGGAACATGTACTTGATCTTTTTGCAGGACCAGATATACCAGTCCGGCACATCCTTCTCCTTCATGGCCTTTTCCCATTCCGGCTTTAACCCTTTTCCCTTCCGGACGCTTTCCATAATGGTAAACGCCAAAGCGCTGTCCACCCCCTGATTGATCAGATAGATCATAATATCATCCCTGCAGCAGATTGCCGTAGAAATCGTAGCCTTACCGTCCAGGATAAGCGTCTGGGCATTTCCCAGCCACACATCAGTTCCATGTCCTAATCCTGAGATCCGGATCAGATCGGAAAGACTCTGAGGCCTGGTGTCGAGAAGCATCTGGATTACAAATTCCGTCCCAAACTCCGGTATTCCGAGAGAGCCTACCGGACATCCGTCAATCTGATCCGGCGTAATTCCAAGGGCGGAGGTGTTCTGAAACAGGGACATCACCTGTTTGTCATCCAATGGAATCTTCGTGGGATCGATCTGCGTCAAATCCTGCAGCATACGGATCATGGTGGGATCATCGTGTCCCAGTATGTCAAGCTTCAGCAAATTATGGTCAATGGAGTGATAATCAAAATGGGTGGTTACAATATCCGTACTCATATCATTGGCCGGATGCTGTACCGGCGTAAAGGAATTAATGTCCTCCCCCATGGGCAGAACGATAATACCTCCCGGATGCTGTCCGGTGCTTCGCCTGATTCCCGTACAGCCTCCCACGATCCGATTGATCTCGCAGACCCGTTTGCGCTTTCCTCTCTCCTCATAATAGTTCTTCACATATCCAAAGGCGGTTTTGTCCGCCAGAGTCGCTATGGTTCCGGCGCGATAGGTCTGCCCCGCGCCAAAAATCACCTCCGTATATTTGTGAGCCTTACTCTGATATTCACCCGAAAAATTCAGGTCTATATCCGGTTCCTTATCTCCCTTAAATCCCAAAAAGGTCTCGAAGGGAATGTCAAAGCCATCCTTCACCAGCTTTTCACCGCACACCGGACATATTTTATCCGGCAGGTCACAGCCTGCATTTCCTGCGCAGGCCTTGATCTCCGGAGAGTCAAAATCGCAGTAATGGCAGGAGGGGCATCTGTAATGGGCGCTTAAGGAATTTACTTCCGTAATTCCTGCCATGAAGGCCACCAGGGAGGAGCCTACGGAACCACGGGAGCCCACCAGATATCCATCCTCCACGGATTTCCACACCAGCTTCTGAGCAATGATGTACATCACCGCAAAACCGTTGGTGATAATGGAGTTCAATTCCTTCTCCAGCCTGTCCTTCACAATCTGGGGCAATTCCTCGCCATAGAGCTCGTGGGCACGGTTATAGCAAATATCCGTCAATGTCTTATCGCTGTCAGGGATTACCGGTGGACACTTGTCAGGGCGCACCGGAGCCATCACATCGATCCTGTCCGCAATCCGGTTGGTGTTGGTGATGACCACCTCCTCCGCCTTCTCCCGGCCAAGGTAGGCAAATTCCTCCAGCATTTCCTCCGTGGTGCGGAGATAGAGGGGCGCCTGATTGTCCGCATCCGCAAAGTGCTTGCCTGCCATGATAATCCGCCGGTAGACCTCATCCTCCGGCTCTAAAAAATGTACGTCGCAGGTTGCCACCACAGGTTTGTGAAATTCCTCCCCAAGGGCAACGATCCTGCGGTTCATATCCTGAATATCCTCTATACTGTTTATGGCTGTAATCTTTTCAGACTCAATCATAAACTGATTATTTCCCACCGGCTGGATCTCCAGATAATCATAAAAATTCACAATCCGGGCAATCTCTGTCTCAGGCCTTCCATCTAAAAGCGCCCGGTAGAGCTCCCCCGCCTCGCACGCGCTTCCCAGAATAAGCCCTTCCCGGTGCTTCATCAAAAAACTTTTGGGGACTCTGGGTCGTTTACTGTAATAGGTCAAATGAGATTCCGACACAAGGGTATAGAGATTCTCCCTTCCGATATTATTCTCCGCCAGGATAATGGCATGGTAGGAGGGAAGCCTCTTTATAATTTCCGGGCTGGAATCCCCCATGGCATTTACCTTGGCAAGAGTATCTGCACCCGCCTCCTTGAGCATGGGAATAAATTTCACGAAAATCTCCGCAGTAGCCTGGGCATCATCCACTGCCCGGTGATGGTTCTCCAGAGATACGCCCAGGGTTTTGGCCACCGCATCCAATGTATGCTTTCCCTGATGGGGAAGGAGAATTCTGGCAATTCCAAGGGTATCTGCACAGGTGAATTTCCGGCTAAGCCCCTGCCGCATGGCATTCTCTTTGATAAAGCTCATATCAAAGCCCGCATTGTGAGCCACTAAAACCGCACCCTCACAAAAGGCCAGAAACTCCGGCAACACCTGCTCTATGTAAGGCGCATCCGCTACCATACTGTCATTGATACCCGTAAGCTTCTCAATTTCAAAAGGGATTGGCACATCCGGATTGACAAACGAGGAAAATTTATCTGCAATCTCTCCGCCCTTTACCTTCACGGCACCAATCTCAATGATTCTGTTGTTTACCGGAGAAAAACCTGTGGTCTCTATGTCAAAGACCACGAAATCCGAACTGAAATCCTGGCCGTCTTCCTCCATCACCAGCTCCTGCAAATCGTCAACCAGGTAAGCTTCCATTCCATAAATAATCTTAAAAAAGTTCTGCTTATCCGGCTGCGGCTCTCCGGCCTCCTTACACCTTGACTTCTCCGCTTTCCATAAGTCCTCCCACACGTGGTTGGCATCCGGAAAGGCCTGTACCACCCCATGATCTGTAATGGCAATGGCGGGATGTCCCCATTTATAGGCGCGCTTTACGATGTCCTTCGCCTCTGAAACCCCGTCCATATCACTCATCTTGGTGTGGCAGTGCAGCTCCACCCTTTTTTTCAGGCTGTTGTCACTGCGGGATGTGGTAAAGTCCGGAATCTTCTTTACACCGATGAGAGAGCCTATGGTGAGCTCATTATCAAACTTATCAATGGAAGTGATTCCCTTCAGTTTGACAAAGGCGCCCTTTTTTATCCCTTCCGTGATCTCCGCCACCTGTTCATTGTGGGTAAAGAGCTTGATCGTCATGGTATCCGTGAAATCCGTCACATCGAACATTAAAATAGTCTTTTGATTCCTGATCTCCCTGGAATCAAAGCTGATGATCTGGCCGCGGATGACCACCTCTCCCATTTCTCCTTCAATATCTTCTATAGGAATGGCCTCCTCCTGAAAATCTCTGCCATAAATCACATCCGGATTGTCAGAACGCCTGACGGGCCTTTTAAAGTCCGGCCTGCCTCCTTTACCGGCCTCTCCTCTGCGGAAGCCTCTCTTCTCTCCTCCGGAAGAAAAGGCATTGGTATTTCCCACACCCACAGGAGCCTGCTGCTGCAAACGGCTTTCCTTCTTCTCTTCCTTTTGTCCCTGCAAAGCCGGACGGGCTCCCTCTGCTCCGCCGCCGACACCGGCGGAATTTCCACCTCCTCCAAGGGCGGCTCTCCCTGCGATTTCCGCCACCTGACGGGCAATGAGCAAATCTTCCTCTTCCCGGGAACTGTTTTTCTTTTCCTTGTACTCCATCCTGCATATCACGGAAAAGCCGCACCGCTCATTAAAAATCTTCTCTATGATCCGGCTAAGCTCCGGCGCCTTGCTCCTGGCAGGCGTACTGTCCTCCACCGTAAGGGTAAGCCCTTCCGTCCCCAAAAAGGCAATATCCGCCCCTTTGAAGAGGTGATACTCAACAGGACTGTAGGCTTTGAGTTCCAGCAGAATACTTTCTTTATACGCATCCATCAGTTTTTCAGGTGTATACTGCTCTGAGAGCTTAAACCGCTCATACAGCTTCACCACTACAGGCTGGTAGGCAAAAAGCTGCTTTTTAATCTCCCTTTCCACCTTAAAAACCATCTCTTTCGGAATCAGATAGCTGCTGGAAACCGTGACTCTGATATAATCCCTGCTTTTGGTCGCGGAAACCTTCTCTACTGTTACCTGCTCGAACAAATCCTGTATTTTATTATCCAGCTTCAAAGCCGGAAACACCTCAAAAAACTGTTTCGCCATTTTATTCCCAATTCTCCAATTCTTCCCTCAGAACCGAAAGGAGCTGTTCCTCCGGTACTTTTCTGATGATCTCGCCCTTTTTGATCAGAAGTCCCTCTCCCGTTCCCCCTGCAATTCCTATGTCAGCTTCCTTAGCCTCCCCAGGGCCATTTACGGCACATCCCATCACTGCCACCTTGATGTCCAAAGGAAATTCTGCCGCCATGGTCTCCACCTGATTCGCCAGTCCGATCAGATCAATTTTGGTTCTGCCGCAGGTGGGGCAGGAAACCACTTCTATTCCGCCCTTTCGAAGTCCCAGGGTTCTTAAAATCAATTTGGCTGATTTGATCTCCTCCACCGGATCTCCCGTCAGAGATACCCGGATGGTATCTCCTATTCCCTGATGCAGGATGAGTCCCAGCCCAATAGAGGACTTGATATTGCCGCTGATAATCGTTCCGGCCTCGGTAATTCCCACATGCAGTGGATAGTCTGTCTTCTCCGCCAGAATTTCATGGGCTTTGACACACATCATCACATCGGAGGATTTGATGCTGATCACCATATTTTCATATCCCAGCTCCTCAATCATATGCACCTTATCCAGAGCGCTCTCAACCAACCCCTCTGCCGTCACCCCATGATATTTTTCCACCAGTTCCTTTTCCAGGGAGCCGCTGTTAACCCCCACACGGATGGGGATATCCCTCTCTTTGGCAACAGCCACCACCGCTGCCACCTTATCCTTCCCGCCGATATTCCCGGGATTGATTCTGATCTTATCCGCTCCGTTTTCCATAGCGGCGATAGCCATTTTATAATCAAAATGTATGTCTGCCACAAGAGGGATGGAAATCTGCTTCTTAATCTCTCTCAGCGCTTTGGCGGCCTCCAGGGTAGGCACCGTACTCCGGATGATCTCACACCCGGCTTTTTCCAGTCTGTGGATTTGCTCCACCGTAGCCTGCACATCCTCCGTCCTTGTATTGGTCATGGACTGAATCAATATGGGATTCCCGCCTCCGATCACCCGGTCTCCGATTTTAATCACTCTTGTAGCCTTTGCCATTCTTTTATCCTCCTGATATGCTTCTTTCGGCCTGATTGCTGGTACGCACCACCACCGCCTGAAAGCCGATTGCGGCGCGCCACCACGACATGAAAGCCGATTGCTCCGCACTTCGTGCTCCCGCAATCGCCGCCGATATTCGTATTCCGGGCTATCGCCCTACATACTCATATCGTCTTGCCCGTCCAATGTCTGTATGGCTGTGCGTGCAAGCACGCCCATCCACACAGCCGCTGGACGGGGCTTTCATAGTACATTATAGGCCAACCATTCGGGAATATCAATTTAAATCTCTTTCCTCCGTTTCTGCTTCCGTCTCTGCTCTGATATAAAAGATCCGGCTGCTGTAGGCTGTCCCATCCTCCCCCACAGCCACCAGACGAAGAGCCAGCTCCTGCCCGGGCAGCCTTTTCGCCGGAAGCTCGAAACGCACCTTATCATCCGTCACATATACCGCATCCTCCTTAAGGAGCATTTTTCTCCCCTGGTCGTCCCGCATTTCCACCCAAAGACTCTCCATCTGCCCGCCGGCGTACACCTCAGGTATGGCAAAACCGGGAAATATTGCCATCGACGCAAGCCCTGTCAGCAATAACAGCAGGGAAATCAGGCCGGAAAATTTCTTTTCCGTCAGCCAGATATTTTTTTCCTGATGACGAAGAATCTTCCTTTTTCGCCTGTTTCCATAAAAAAGAAGATAGAGTATCAATGTAATCATGAGAAAAAACAGCGGTTTCTCGAGATAAGGAAAAGGAATAGAAGTTTCAGGGATCCCCTTTATCAGGGGCAGAACAAAACAGAAAGCAGTATAGACGCCTGAAAGCAGTATGATAAAGTGTTTAAGTTCCTGCCAGAATCTCGCCAGGAAATCCAGCAGGAGACTGCTTTGGCATCTCCTGCGCAGCAGCCCTTCTTTCAGTCTTTCCCATCCGGATTGCCTGAGCTTTTGCAGCTCCAGCAAAAGCTGCTCCGCACTCTGGTATCTGCCGGATGGTTCCTCAGCCGTACAGGTGCTGATAATCCTGTCCCATACTTTCGACAGGCTTCTGTCATATTCCCGGACAGAAAGCCTTCCGTAAGGCGGATGATTGGGGTTTACTCCGGTCAGCATCTCATGAAGCACCACGCCCATTCCATAAATGTCCCAGGTCACATCCCCTTTCGTCTGTCTCCACTGTTCCTTTGGAGCATATCCTGCTGTGCCGGCACACATTGCTTCCCTGCCGCTTCCGCAGGCATACTGCAGCGCGCCTCCAAAATCAATCAGCTTAAGGCTGCCGTCCTGACGGATCATAATATTTTCAGGCTTTAAGTCTCTGTAGATTACCGCAGGGTGCCTTCCATGGAGATAATCCAGTATCCTGCAAAGCTCCATCGCCCACTTAATCGCCTGTCCTTCCGGCACTCTGTCATGCTTATCCAGATAGTTTCGGAGATTCATCCCTTCAATATATTCCATAACAAGAAAAGTCTTTTCCTGAAAAGATCTTTCCTGAAAAGTTTTTTCCTGTAAGGGATTTTCGTGAACAGCATTTTCCTGCCGGGAATCATCCTCTAAAGAAATCTTCTGTCTGAAGCAGTCGTAAATCAGCGGCAGCCCAGGATGTATCAGTTCCTTCAGAAGATCAATCTCCGTAAGCAGAAGCTCCTCCCGGCTCTCCTTGATCACCACCAGGCGTTCCAGATGCATGTCCCGCGCCAGATACACCTTCCCGGCGCCTCCGCAGCCAATCAGCTCAAGTACCTCATATTTGTCATACAAAATCCTTTTCATAGCACCTCCCGATAAGCAATACAATAGACTGCCGACAGATTATCCTGCTCTCCCTTTTTCCCGGCCGCCGTACCCAATGTCCTGAGTCTGCGCTCAATCTGTTCTTCACCGGATATATCCCCGGGGGCAAGCGCCTTTAGCCCATCTTCATCAAGGGTTCTGTAAAAACCATCCGTACACAAAAGGAAACCGCTCCTGCCATGAATCCTTCCGAACTGAATATCCGGATATTGAAAAGGAAAGCTTCCCATACATCTGGTAATGCCGTCCTTCCCGCCATGATCCCTGGTAAGAAGTCTGATTCCCTTCCTGTTATACAAATAAATTCTGCTGTCCCCAAGATGGAAGATCACATACCGGCGCCCCCACAGAAATAGAAGAGATATGGTGGCGCCCAGACGGATTTCCTTTCCTCCGCCATAACGCTTTAACTGGCCGTTCATCTCATAAAAACAGCGGAGCAGACTTTTCTTTATGGCCGTCTTTCCCTTCTTTCTCCCTGCCAGATACGTCAGTTGTCCGTAAAAATGCTCCGTCAGCTTTTCCGTAATGAAACCGCTGGCATTTTCCCCTTCCGAAAGGCCCCCAATTCCGTCGCTTACCGCCGCAAGCATCACCCGCCCTCTGTTGGTAATGGCCTGCTGCAGGGTAAGCGAATCCTGGTTCACCGCGCGCCTGCCCCGGTCCCAGTATATCCCTGACATTAATTTCAATCCTGTAACATCCTCCATTTCAAGCTAACCGCAGTTATTTTCATGACAATTTCATGTTTGTCTACTCATTATATAATTCCAACAAAAAAGAATCCATTATACAAAACTACCAAAATCACATTTTTGGTAATCTTGCATAAGGATTCTTCCTTCTGTTTCTTTTTTTATCGAAAAAACTTTGTAATATCGTTAAAAAATACCAGTACCATCAACACCATAAGCGCCATCATTCCCGCTAAATGAACCATTCCTTCCTTTTCGGGCGGGATTGGTTTACCACGAATTGCCTCTACCAGCAAAAATACCAAACGTCCGCCATCAAGGGCCGGTAACGGTAAAAGATTCATGATTCCGAGATTGACCGAAAGCAGCAAAGCAATGTTAACCATATTCAATATGACATCCAGCGCCCCGTAAGCCTTTGCCGAATCGTAAGCATCATCCACCACCTTTACAATCCCTATGGGCCCGGACACATCATCCCGTGATAACTGACCTGTGACCAGCATTCCCAGGCTCTTAAACGTAGTTTCCACATAAAACTTCATGGTATATGCGGCGTACTCAAAGGTCTGAAGCACATTACATTTGAGATATCCTCCTACCGCGATTCCCATGTAATACCGCCCATCCGCCTCATCATAAACCGGATTGATCACCGTCGTTTTTTCTTCTCCATCACGCTGGAAGGTAATATTCACCCGCTTCCCCTCTGTATTGGTCTGGGAAAACAGCGTCACCTCACCCCCCATATGAATACGCTTTCCGTTGATTCCGGTGATCATGTCCCCTTCCATAAGCCCTGCTTCCTGACCCGGGCCGTTCTCGTTCACCACCAGTACCTGGGGCGTTGTGATCCCGCAGGCTGCCACAAGAATCATGGCCATCACATAGGCTGTCAGAAAATTAAACAGCGGACCGCCAAAAACCGTGGCAAAACGGGTCCACACAGGGGCATTTGGGAAAGCCCTCTCGGACATTACTCCTTTTTCTGCCTCCAGTCCATCCTCTCCCTCAAACAAACAGGCGCCGCCTATGGGAAAGAGCTTTAAGGAATACTTGGTTTCCCCCTTATAGAAGGAAAACAGAGTAGGTCCCATGCCTACAAAAAATTCCACCACACGGATATTGTTTTTCTTGGCAATGATAAAATGCCCCAGTTCATGGGAAATTACCACCACCAGAAAAATAATGATAAAAAGCAAAATTGATACTGCCACTCTATGACCTCCTGCCTGCATCAATAAATTCATCAACAGCCGCCTCTGTCTCCAGAATTTCCTCTATGGAGGGCGCTGCAATCACTTTATGGCTTTCCATAGCCTGTTGAATCAGATCATAAATCTCAGGAAACTTTATCTTTCTTTCAAGGAATAAAGCAACCGCCTTCTCATTAGCCGCATTGTAAACCGTCGGCATACTGCCGCCGGCGGCAATGGCTTCATATGCCATCTTAAGCCCCCGGAAGGTTTCCATATCCGGCCTTTCAAAGGTTATGGATGAGAGATCGAAGAAATCTACCCGTCTTCCATCCATGGGCCTTCTGTCGGGATAAAACAGTGCATATTGAATCGGAAGTTTCATGTCCGGCATACCCAGCTGTGCCATAATACCGCCATCCGCATATTCCACCATGGAATGAATAATACTCTGCGGATGCACTACCACCTGAATCTTTTCCGGTTCCACGCCAAAGAGCCATTTTGCCTCGATGACTTCCAGCCCCTTATTTACAAGAGTGGAGGAATCCACCGTAATCTTTTTTCCCATAGACCAGTTTGGATGCTTTAAGGCGTCCTCCACCGTGATATCCGAAAGCTCCTCTCTCTTTCTTCCCCTGAAAGGCCCTCCCGACGCGGTGAGCAGGATTTTGCTCACTCTCTCTTTTGGTTCTCCCTGCATGGACTGGAAAATTGCGCTGTGCTCACTGTCCACCGGAAGTATGGACACCTCCATCCGCTCCGCCAGAGGCATAATAATATGCCCTGCTGTCACCAGCGTTTCCTTATTGGCAAGAGCAATCGTCTTTTTCGCTTGAATTGCGGCAATTGTCGGCCTTATGCCTATCATTCCCACAATTGCCGCTACCAAAACCTCCATCTCTTCCATAACAGCAATTTCCAGAAGGCCATCCATGCCTTCCAAAACTCTGGTGCCGGTATCCTTTATCCTTCCCCGCAGTTCCTCAGCTGCTTTCCTGTTCCACATCACGGCCAGTTTCGGCGAAAACTCTCTGACCTGCTCTTCCATTTTAAGGAAATTGCTGCCGGCCGCAAGCGCCACAACCTGTAAATCCTGATTATTTCTCACTATTTCCAGAGTCTGTGTACCGATTGAACCGGTGGAACCCAGTATTGCGATTTTCTTCATATATGACCTCCATGTATCAGCATAAGCGTCAGGAAATAAATCATGGGAGCGGTAAAAATAACACTGTCAAACCGGTCCATCACACCGCCATGACCGGGAATCAGCTTCCCGTAATCCTTTATCTCGTGATTTCTTTTAATGGCGGAGGCCGCCAGATCCCCCACCTGGGAAACAACGGCGCCCACTCCATTGATCAGCACAAAAATCCACAGCACCTGCCGTTCGCTGATCACAGCTTCCACCACAAAATGAGCATAAACGGCTCCCACAAGAGCAGAGCCCAAAATCCCTCCGAGCGCTCCCTCAATGGATTTCTTGGGGCTTAAAACCGGCGCCAGCTTATGTTTTCCCAGCAGCATTCCCACCGCATAAGCACAGGTATCGCAGATCCAGGAACTGATAAAAATCATCCAGACAGTATAAATACCATAGGGAAGTACCCTTACCAGATAGATAAAGGAGAGCATCACAGGCGCATAGGCCACGCAAAAAAAGCTGCACATGATCTGCTCTGCCCTGTACCCTGGAAAAGTAAATACATAAAGAAACATAAACGCCACCAGAATTGTGATAAGCGCCAGCAAAAGATAAATTTTATCCTCCACGAACACCATCAGCAGATAGTAGGCAATAATTCCCGCATATCCAATGATCTCCAGCCCGTTTATTTTTTCGCTGCCGGCCAGATGGCAGGCCTTGGTGAGCTCCCGGTAAGCTTTCAGGGCAAGAAAAAGAAGAACCAATGCCAGAAAATATCCTCCGGCCAATATCGTCGATACCGCAAGCACCGCAAGCACGATGCTGCTCATCAGCCTTGTCATAAACATGACCTATTCCTCCTTCACCCGGCCATATTTTCTATCCCTATGATTATATGCCTCCACAGCTTTTACCAATTCTTCCTTTGTAAAATCAGGCCAGGCTACCGGGGTAAAATAGAACTCCGTGTAGGCAAGCTGCCACAAAAGAAAATTGGATATCCTCTGCTCGCCACAGGTGCGGATCAACAGATCCGGTTCCGGAAGTCCCCGGGTATCCAAAAGATCCGACAGATAATCCTCCGTCACATCTTCCCCTTTCAGTTCTCCCTTTGCCGCTCTCTCCACCATGGTCCTCACAGCACGGATAATTTCATCCCGGCCTCCATAATTCAGCGCAATCTGAAAATGAAGCCCGTCATTGTCCTTGGTGGATTCCTCCAACTGGGCAATCCTGTTTCTGATATCCATATCCAGTCCTGTCTTATCCCCAAGCACCCGCACGCACATGCGATTCTTCCTGGCCGTAGTCAGGCAGGTCTTCATATAATTGCGCAGAAGCTTCATCAGGGCATCCACTTCATCCTTTGGCCTGTTCCAGTTCTCTGTGCTGAAAGCATATACCGTCAGATACCGGATTCCCATCCTGTAGGCCTCCTCACAGATAACCTCCACTGTCTTTGCCCCCTGCACATGCCCGTAATTTCGCGGCATCCCCCTGCTTTTCGCCCATCTTCCGTTTCCGTCAAGTATAATCGCCACATGCTCTGGCATCACCAGATTTATTTCTTCCGCCATAGTTTATACCTCTTCAATCTGTCTGCTCATGCCGGCAACAAACATTGTCACACTCTGCGGGACAGGTTATTGTAATATATGCCGACACGCTGTGCGGGCCGGCATATGTTTCAGGCAAATCATGATCTTAAACTGTAAGGATTTCTTTGGATTTCTCTTCCATCAATTTATCGATATCCTTAATATACTGGTCCGTCAGCTTCTGAAGTTTATCGGTCAGTTCCTTGATCTCATCTTCTGAGACCTCTGCCTTGGCCAGCTTTTTAAAGGAATCGTTGCCATCCCTTCTGATATTTCGGACGGCAACCTTCCCTTCCTCCGCTTTCTTTTTGACATCCTTTACCAGATCCTTCCTGCGCTCCTCCGTAAGCTCGGGAAATACCAGTCTGATTACAGAGCCGTCATTGGAAGGTGTAATACCGATATCAGAAGCCATGATAGCCTTCTCAATGCTTTTGATCAGCGTTTTTTCCCACGGTGCGATCTGAATCATCCGCGCTTCAGGAATCGTGATATTACCCACCTGCTGGATGGGAGTAGGGGTGCCGTAATAATCCACTTTTATCCTGTCCAGAACATGGGGGTTGGCGCGTCCTGCCCTGATTCCCTGGTAGTCGCTTTCCAGATGCTCATAGGTTTTCCTCATTTTATCGTCGTAAATTTTGATTCTCTCATCCATCCTGCTTCCCTCCGTTTATTATACTGATTTCTCCATGACATCTGCCTGGTCTGTGCATATCTGTGCAGACCCGTCCACATACTTCACACTGTCACTTTTGTTCCCGTAAAATTCCCTTTCAGCGTACCAACAATACTGTCCTTTTCATTCAGACCAAATACCCACATGGGCATTTTATTGTCTCTTGCAAGGATAGATGCCGTCATATCAACCACCTGAAGATTCTGTGCAATCACCTGGTCAATGCTGATCTCGTCATATTTCTTTGCTGCCGGATTCATGGCCGGGTCACTGTCATAAACTCCGTCAATGGATTTGGCAAGCAGGATCACCTCGGCCTCCACCTCCACTGCCCGAAGTACTACACCGGTATCCGTTGAGAAATAAGGATGTCCTGTTCCGCCCGCAAAGAAGACTACCATACCCTTTTCAAAATACTTATTGGCTCTGTCCTTGGAAAAAAGCTTGGTAAAAGATCCGCACTCAAAAGGTGTAAGCACGGCTGTCTTCATACCGCTGCTCCGAAAAATTTCCGAGACATAAATACAGTTCATCACCGTCGCAAGCATTCCTATCTGGTCAGCTTTGGTCCGGTCAATATTCCCGCTGGTACGTCCCCGCCAGAAGTTGCCTCCTCCTGTAACGATTCCCACCTGTATACCGTCATCCACAAGCTGTTTTACCTGCAGGGCAACTCTCTGCACCGTCTCCTCATCAAATCCCGTTCTCTTTTCTCCCGCCAATGCTTCCCCGCTCAGCTTCAATAAAATTCTGCGCATCTTATGTGCCATAGCATGCCTCTCGCTCTATTTATTTTTTAAATTATCAAAGAAGGAAGTAGGGTTCACATCCGCATAGCACTGGGAACACATACCTTCAATCACTGCGCCATTGTTGATCTGCACGGACTTGGACTTAATATCTCCCATCACAATAGCGGATGAATCGAGAATAACAGGTCCTTTTACGTCGATATCGCCCTTAATAGCTCCTGCGATTGTTGCGCTGTTTGCATAGATATTGCCAAGGATTACCGTACTCTGGCCAATCTTAACGCCGGAATTGCTTCGAAGGTCTCCCGTAATCTTTGCACCTTCCGCATAGATCTCCGCTGCCTGGGAATTACCCTGAATCATACCGGTAATATTCAGCCTGCCAAGAGCCTCCACATTTCCTACCACGCTTCCCCGCACTTCCAGTCCGCCCTCTGTGGCCACATTACCATTGATCAGCATGGACTCAGTCAATACGGACACTTCATCAGAATTTCTTCTGGCAGAGTGCTGCATCGGCATTTCCGGTACTTTATCTTCCATGGGAGGCGCCGCAAAAACAGGTTCCTCCACTGCTACAGGTGCTTCCGGTTCCTTTGGTGTTTCTGCTTCCTCTGCTTTTCCAAGCATCTGATCCAGATCAGTGTCAAACTCATTCACAAAAGTATTTGCGGAAGACTCTCTTTCCCTCTCTGTAAAATAACTTCTCGTCTCCGGCATAACCGGCTTTTCCCTCTCGGCAGGCTCCTTCTTTCCTTCCTCCATGCCATCCTCCGGCATCAGTTCATTGACCGCCTGTGATAAGTCGTCCTTTAAATCTGAGAAAAAACCCATTTCTTTGTTCCTCCATTCTATCTGTTTTCTTATTGATCTATTGCAGGGTTATATGCTGAATCGGTGTCGTTTCATCAGTAATCGGAAGAAATACGCAGTCTCCTCTCTCCTGGATTCTCCTGATCACCTCCGGAAGCGCCTCCACCGTTGTCTTTTTTTCGGCTGCGTCATGCATCAGTATCATACATTCACTTTTATCTCTAAGCCCATTCATACAATTATCCACTATATTGCCGGAGCTGATCTGTACGCTGCTGGCATCGCCGGAGGAAATATTCCAGTCAAAATAGGTGATCCCGCTTTCATTGAGATAGGCCATCAGTTTCTGCATGTCCACTTCACTCACCGTATTGGAACTTCCTCCCGGAAAACGGTAGAATCTCGGCCATATACCCGTAATTTCATAAAGATACTCCTGAAGCTTCTCCATATCCTCCACAAAATTCTCCTGAGACTTATAGATCTCGTTGTATCTGTGGCTGTAAGAATGCATCGCCAGGGTATGTCCTTCCTCAACGATCCGCTGATAAAGTTTAACGGAAGTCTCGTCCGTCTTTGCTACTACAAAGAAGGTTGCCTTCACATCATATTCCTTCAGAATATCCAGGATTTTGGATGTGTTTGAGCTGGGACCATCATCAAAGGTCAGATAGATTTCCTTTTGTTCTGTCTCCTTCTCCCCTGTACTCCCATTCTCATCGTCCAAAACTTTTTTCTCATTTTGACTGTTCCGCGGGGACTCCTCAATCGATGAAACAGAGTAAACACTGCGTCCCTCGTTCGCTTCCGCTTCTTCTAACATAGTTTCCAGTTCCCTTACTCTGTTATGAAGCTCTGCCACACGGATTCCCAATATTACGCTGAGAATTACAGGGATCAGAATTGAGCCAATAATAATTCCCAATATGATTTTTTTCAGACGCCTGATCCTCTTTTGCCGGTCATAGGTTGCCCCCATGAATATTAACTCCTTATGAACACTTTGCATTCATTGTAACACAAGTTCCTTTAGTGGAAAAGAGTCAAATCATATTTTTTTCTTTACCCTGCCCGCCTCGCGGCCCATACGCCGCTTTTGCGGCAAGCTCCCGCCGCGCTGACCTGCGCGTTAAAAACCCCGGAGATCAATTTCCCCGGGGTATTCCTTCTGAAACACAATAAATTGCGCAATTACAGGAAACAATAAATATATCTGACATTTCCCATAAAATCTTACATACCTGCCTGTGCGGCAACCTCTGCTGCAAAATCATCCACTTTCTTCTCAATACCCTCGCCTGTCTCAAAACGCACGAATCTCTTAACAGAAAGCTTTGCGTTGTTTTCTTTTGCAACCTGAGCCACATACTGAGCTACTGTCTGTTTTCCGTCTTCTGCCTTTACATAAATCTGCTCTAACAGACATACTTCCTTAAGTTCCTTATTAAGGCGTCCTGTTACCGCGCCCTCGATTACCTTCTCCGGCTTACCGGCCATCTTGGGATCATTAGCAATCTGCGCCATCAGAATTTCTTTCTCATGGTTCTTGTATTCCTCAGAAACATCTCCTGTGGAAACATACCTGGGCGAAAGCGCCGCAACCTGCATGGCAAGATTGGTCATGGCTTCTTTCACTGCGTCGTTCACTACATCAGTCTCAGCCTCAACGATAACGCCGATTCTTCCTCCGCCGTGAACATAGGAAACCACACAGCCGTTCTCTGCCACTACCTTCTCGAATCTTCTGATATTTAAGTTCTCACCAATTCTGGCAATCTTCTCTACCAATGCGTCCTTCACCGTCTTGGAAGTATCTGCGTTCCATGGCTCTGCCATGAAAGCATCCATATCGGCAGCGTCTGACTCCACAGCCTGCTCTGCCACTGCCGCCACAAAGCTCTGGAACTCTTCATTCTTAGCCACAAAATCTGTCTCGGAATTAACCTCAACCACAGCGGCCACCTTATCATCCTTTACGATTACCTTACAGAGACCTTCTGCCGCAATTCTGCCGGCTTTCTTCTCCGCCTTTGCCTGACCATTTTTTCTGAGGAACTCCACAGCGGCGTCCATATCGCCATCAGTCTCTCCAAGGGCTTTTTTGCAGTCCATCATACCTGCACCGGTCATCTCCCTTAATTCTTTTACCATAGCTGCTGTTATATTAGCCATTTTTAATTTCCTCCGTCTATTATATACCGCATTTCATCGGAATTATTCAGCTGCCGCAATCTCCTCGATATCTTCGGGAGCCGCCTCACCTGCCGCTTCCTCCATCTGAACTTCCACATTCTCCTCGCCCTGATTAGCCTCAATCACAGCGTCCGCCATCTTGGACACGATCAGTTTAACCGCCCTGATTGCATCATCATTTCCAGGAATAATATAATCCAGTTCTTCAGGATCACAGTTTGTATCGCCAATTCCGATCAGGGTAATTCCCAGTGCGTGAGCTTCCTGAACACAGATTCTTTCCTTCTTGGGATCTACCACAAAAATAGCATCGGGAATTCTGGTCATGGTCTTAATGCCGCCCAGATTTCTCTCCAGCTTCTCCCATTCCTTTCTGATCGCGATAACCTCTTTCTTGGGAAGTACATCAAAGGTTCCGTCTTCAGACATCACCTCAATCGCCTTTAATCTCTCAATTCTGCTCTGGATCGTCTTGAAATTGGTAAGCATGCCGCCTAACCATCTCTCATTTACATAGTACATACCGCAGCGCTCTGCCTCTGCCTTAACGGCATCCTGAGCCTGCTTTTTGGTTCCTACAAAAAGGATCGTGCCGCCCTGGCTGGCAATTTCAAATACGGCCCTGTACGCCTCGTCTACCTTACCTACAGACTTCTGCAGATCGATGATATGGATACCATTTCTCTCCGTAAAGATATAGGGAGCCATTTTAGGGTTCCATCTTCTTGTCTGATGTCCGAAGTGAACACCCGCCTCCAAAAGCTGTTTCATAGAAATAACACTCATTTTCTTACCTCCATTTGGTTTTTCCTCCGCATATTTTTCTCTCCTGCTAACCCTGAGGCACCAACAGTCAATAAATATGCGTGTTTTTTCACAACGCGGAAATTATAACATAGAAAAATCCCTCTTGCAAGGGATTTTTCTTTATTAATTCAGTTTCAGAATGATTCCGGCAATCTCATCCTTTCCCGCCCCGACCGGTATCTCAAAGGAGCCGGCACGGATGCGCTTGTCATAGCCATTCTGACACAAATAGGAATCATACTCATTTGCGGATTCTACCAATCCTGCCTGGGCAAGCTTCTTACATACGGCTAATGAACTGTCCCCGCTTACGATCTGGATTGTCACGCTCTCCCCCTGCTGCTCCGATGCGGCTGGTTCCGGTGTGGGTACTGCTGCCGAAATCTCAGCAGGTTCAGCCGTCGGCGTCCCGGCAGGCGCAGATGCAGCCACGGATGAAGGAGTCTCAGTTGGCGCAGCTGTAGGTGCGGGAGTCTCAGAAGGTTCCGTTGTTGTCCTGGGGGTCACAGAAGGCTCTGTTGTTGCCCTGGGGGTCACAGAAGGTTCCGCTGTTTTCTCTTCCCCGTCCTCTTCGCTGTCTCCCTCTCCTCCCTCAGGAGCCTGCGTTGCTTCTTCTTCCCCGGCCGCAGACGATGTTTCCTCTCCCTTCTGCGGTTTTGTCTCCTCACTCTTTTCAGGAGACGAAAGGGATACCGGCTCTGCTTTCTCTTCTTCATCGGGAGAACCGGCGCTTCCCTGGGCAAATGTGTCGGCCAGAACCGTACTCTCTTCCACCATGCCAAGCCCTTTTGCCCGTTCTCTGATCTCGTCGTCACTTAAAATTTCTTTGGAATTCACACTGGTTGCAATTCCCATGATTAACGCAGTCACTACAATGCCCACTCCAAGACCGCGTAAATAAAATTTAAGGCCCATCCTTTTCTCCCTCCTCAAGCGCCTTCGAACAAATCGATCACCAGCTTAACCTCCCCAATACCAAGACCAAGTTCTCTCGCTATTGCCATATTGGATTTTCCGGCCTTATGAAGCTGCAGAATCCTTTCATTATTGTTTTTCTCATTGTCGTTTCCTGCTTCATCAGAGTTGAAAGCTGCCTCTGATGCCGCTGTAAATTCCCCTGTCCCTGCCGAAAAACCAACCACATCTTCTCTTTCCTGACCGGTTTTTCTTACAGGTTTTGATTTTTTTTCGTTATTTTGGGATTTATCTTCACTCTGTGCCCCTGCCACAGAAACCTTTTCATCCGGCGTGACACTTCCCACCCTTCCGGCATTCATCGGCATAAATCCATTGTCATCCTCTGCCCTTTGAGCGGCAAAAGCATCTGTTCCTGATCCTTTCTCCCGGGTATACTCTGTATTTCCCACAGAAGCCTCTTTCACAGACTTTGTATTAATCAAAACCTCGTCCACAGATTCCTGTACTTCTTTGACCTTTTCCAGCATTTCTCTGGCCGTAATCTCTGCATCCCTGGAAACCTGCCTGATCTCACTGTCCGTTTTGATCGCCTCACTGACAGTTGCCTTTAAGCTGTCATGCTTATCATTAAGCATATCATAAAGGAAAACCACTTCCTTGTGATTCTTATTGATTTCTCCGAGAACTGTGTCGGAATATTCATTGACCGCAAGCATTTTCTCGTTGGTCAGTCTGTCCATGGAGCGCTCTGTCTTTTCCATTGCATAGGTAATGGTTTCATCCACAATATCACTGATCTGCGACTTGGCATCCTCTATTTCCTTTTCCACCACATTACGAATATCTTCCTCATCGATCTGCACAGAGCTCTGCGCGCTGCCGCTTTTGTCAGACGGCAGCAAAAATCCCAGTGCAAAAGCCACCAGGCCTATCATGATAAGAACAATTTCCATTAATCCCATTTTTGCCTCCATTTATCATCAGGAGCGGTCTCGGAAACTCTTTAAAGCCCATATTTCCGCTCTTTTTCTGTTTCTCTGTTTTATCCTTTCCTCCAAACT
>ERZ808046.229-NODE-229-length-68721-cov-9.184750_pt1 | contig 68721 bp, 62 predicted proteins | sample MGYA00380196_ERZ808046 | MGnify/ENA primary metagenome ERZ808046 (study PRJEB31490, sample SAMN06133421) | mouse gut metagenome | isolation source: Z6_2 | host: mice | place: China: Chengdu | collected 2015-05 ... | reverse complement strand
GGGGATGTGTCAAAATGAGAATTGGAACACAAATGACACGAATAACACACATCAACCATTTATAGAAGAGGATTGAAAATCAGTTGCCATTCGATTTTCTATCGGTGTAATTCATGTCATTTGCGTCATTTGTGTTCCTTCCTGCCATTTCGACACACCTTCGAAGATAGTCAGTGTGGCAATACATATATATATAGTATAAGATAATGAAACATCAGTATCAATTTCAAATAGATTAATAACCGCCCTTTCTCCTTACTCATTCTCTTCCTCCCTACGGGGGAGGGGGTGAGGGGGGAGGAGGGGCCAAATTCAAAAAGCATGAAAAGAACAACTATCATCATCCTCGTGGCCGCGGCACTACTCGCCCTTTGGGGCATCGGCGGCTACAACAGTCTCGTCAAGATGGACGAAAACGTCAGCGGACAGTGGTCGAACGTGGAAACACAATACCAGCGCCGTGCCGACCTGATTCCGAACCTTGTCAGCACGGTCAAGGGATATGCCGCGCACGAACGGGAGACGCTGGAAGGCGTGGTAGAGGCGCGCAGCCGTGCCACGCAGCTGACCGTCGGCGCCGGTGACCTGACCCCCGAGAGACTTGCCGAGTACCAGCGTGCCCAAGGCGCGGTGACCTCCGCCCTCGGCCGCCTGCTCGCCATCACCGAGAACTACCCCGAACTGAAGGCGAACCAGAACTTCCTCGAACTGCAGGCCCAGCTGGAAGGCACGGAGAACCGCATCAACGTGGCACGCACCAACTTCAACAACGCCGCCCGGGAGTACAACCAGACCATCCGCCGCTTCCCCACGAACATCCTCGCCGGCCTGTTCGGCTTCGACAGGCGCGCCTACTTCGAGGCTGCCGAGGGGGCCGCGCAGGCGCCGAAAGTGGAGTTCTGACGGCGGGAAGACGCAACACAGCTGTGTGACAAGATACGACACAGCTGTGTAATGATACACGACACAGCTGTGTAATAAGACACGACACAGCTGTGTAGCAAGGTACGACACAGCTGTGTAATGATGCACGACACAGCTGTGTAGCAAAACACGACACAGCAGCACACCAAGGCACGGCACGCCGCAGGACATCCACATAAAATATCCCCGCGCCATCCATTGCCGTTCCGAAAGAATCACTACCTTTACCCCTGCAGTTTCCACTAAAAAGAAAAGGAGGCCAGTATGTATAAGTACAAGCTCATCAAAAGACACAACCCGAACAAGAAGGATGCGCCCAAGAAATGGTACGCCATCCCCGTCAGCGAAACACCCCAGACCGTGAAAGCCATGACGCGCGCCGCCACGGAGAACACCACCACGGCACCCATCGAAATGGAAGCCGCCCTCGACCTGCTGGGCAAGCACGCGCGCCAGCAGTTGCAACAAGGACACACCGTACGCGTGGGCGACCTCGGCACGCTGCGCGTCACCTTCAACAGCGACGGAGTGGAAGACATCACCCAGTTCAACGCCGGGACGATGATTAAGACCCCGCGCATCATCTTCACCCCCAGCAAGGAGTTCCGCGAAAGCGTGCTCCAAGGCATCCAGTTCCAAGGCGGCGGAGTGCTCGAAGACGGCATCAGCTACGCCAGCATGGCCGACTACAAACGCGCCAAGGGCATCACCACCGGCGGCGGAGAGACCGGCGGCGGGAACACAGGCGGCGGGAACACCGGAGGCGGCGAAGAGACCGACCCGCTGGGATAACCCCGCCCCGACGGGACAACCCGGAAACTACAAGGAAAGCGCCCTCCCTCCCCTCCAAGAAACAAACCCGGAAACTACACCGCGAGGAAGAGGGAAGGCGCTTCCCACGTCCGCCCCGGCACCGTTCTCACCGCCCGTCCCGATACCGTCCTCACCGTCCGTCCGGCACCGTTCTCACCGCCCGCCCGACATTTTCTTCCCCGTTCCGGCACCGCTTCCGCAAAATTCATCTATATTTGCAACCATTACCAACCAAACCGACAGACCGGAATCATGAAACATCCAAGCAACCACCTGCCCATCCTGCTTCTCCTGCTGCTGCCGCCCCTGCTCCACGCCTGCAACGGCGACGTCTTCGTGGACGAAGTGCGGCTCCCCCTCACCGAAGCCACCCTCGGCGGCGACGGCGACACGCTGACCCTGCGCTTCAACACCTCGGAGTGGCAACTCTGCCACGCCTACCGCGGCGGATACGGCGACACCTACACCCATTACCTGGCCGGAAAGCTCTACGCGCCGGACGGCACCGACATGGGGTCCAACACCTGCCTGCTGGACCGGGAAGGCAAAATCGTGGTCGACTACCCACCCTACGAACTGACCTTCATCCGCCCCAACGGCCGCGAACTGCAAATCCTCCTCGGCGACAACCCCACGAACGAACCTTTCCGGTTCACCCTCGCAGTGGGCGACAAGCACTACTTCCGGCAAGAAGAGATACACCTCACGCAGCAGCCCGGCAGCGGCTACGTGATAGACCGCATCGCATACGAACTCATCCCCGGCTCGACGGCGACCGAAGTGGCCAACAACCTCTGCACCCCCTTCCTCAACCCCTTCGACGAACCGCAGAGGTACACCTACGACTTCAACAAACGCCACCACCGCCACATCAACCTCACGTGCGACACCCCCGTGCTCCTGGCGCCGACCGGAGACGGGGAACCCACCATCGAACTCCCCTCGGCCGACATCTCGCAAGGCATAAAACCCTGCACCGACCGCATACCCTACTTCCAATACGGCAATGCCCTGATAGACATGACACTCGCCCCTCCCTACGAACGGACCCTATTCATGCCACCGGGCCTCAGCCACATATACCGCGTCATAGAACGGCAAGTCTACCAGGCCGGATACACCCTCTACCTGCACAACGCCAAAACGGGGAAACCCCGCACCGTGAAAGGCACACTGCGCAGCGCAACGCCGACAAGGACACTCGGCTGGTACCTGCAAGACGACACCGATATGGACACGAACACCACACCCGACAACACGTGGAACGAGACTAACGCAACAAGCAACCATGAAAAAGATTCATAGACCACTACTGGCAGCCCTGCTGCTCCTTGCCGGACTATCCGCCAACGGGCTGCAGGCACAAGACACCGCCATGCCCGCAACGGCAGCAGACACGCTAGCAGACACTCCGGCAGACATCCCGGCAAACGCATCGACAAATGCCACAGCAAACGCATCAGCAAACGCCACGGTATCCCCCCTCCGCCACCCCGTCCACCGTCTCTCCGCCGACGTGCGCCCCGCCTACCTCGCCCCCACCAGCGGCTTCTTCAGGGGCGGCAACGGCTTCTACCAGGGAGGCAACAACAAGCGGCGGCGCATGAACACCTTCCTCTCCGCCCACCTGAAGTACGGCATCCAGTTCGACCCCGACTCGCGCCTCGGACGGCTCTATCCGCATACCACGCAGGGCATCGGACTCGCGGTCAACACCCTCTTCAACCACGCGGAAGCAGGTACGCCCGTAGCGCTCTACGCCTTCCAAAGCTCCCGCATCGCCCGCCTTGCACCCCGCCTGTCCTTGGACTACGAGTGGAACTTCGGCGCCTCCTTCGGCTGGAAGAAGTACGACGAGGAACTCAACCCGCACAACATGGTGAACGGCTCCCGCATCAACGCCTACATCAACCTGGGCTTCTTCCTGAACTGGCGCTTGTCGCCCCGCTGGAACCTCACCGCCGGCATAGAGGGCACCCACTTCTCCAACGGCAACTCCCACTACCCCAACGCAGGCGTCAACACCCTCGGGGCACGGATAGGCATCACCCGCAGCTTCGGCGACAGCCCGACCCTTGCCAAGGCAGAAGCCGCCCTGCCTCCCCGCGGACTGCCTTTCCGCCCGCACGTCAGCTACGACCTCACGCTCTACGGCGCCACCAAGATACGCGGCTGGGTGGACGAGTACGGCGGCAGCACGCTGGTGCCCGGTTCGTTCGGCGTGGCGGGCATCAACTTCAACCCGATGTACAACTTCCACCGCGTGCTTCGCGCCGGCCTCTCGCTCGATGCCCAGTACGACGAAAGCGCCAACCTGCGCGAACACCTGGCAGGCACGGACGAACACGGCGACCCGAAATTCTACCGCCCGCCCTTCAAGGAGCAGTTCAATGCAGGAGTGTCGGCACGCCTTGAGCTCGTGATGCCCGTCTTCTCCATCAACTTCGGCGTGGGATACCACCTCCTTCACAAGGGAAAAGACACGAAAGGATGGTATCAGGTGCTCGCCCTCAAGACGTCGCTCACCCGCAACCTCTACCTGCATACCGGCTATCAGCTGCAGAACTTCCACGACCCCAACCACCTGATGCTGGGACTGGGATGGCGGTTCAACGACCGGAGATGATGCTCCCACCAAATGAAAGAGCCGCACATCTGCCCCATACATTTCTCGCACAAACTCAAGGCTGTAACCGAAATAATCATTACTTTTGCACATTCAATTGAATAAACCTATTAACTCATGAGCAATCAACGATACATGATGCGAGGCGTCAGTGCATCGAAAGAAGATGTACACAACGCCATCAAAAACATCGACAAAGGTATTTTCCCGCAGGCTTTCTGCAAAATTATCCCCGACATTTTGGGCGGTGACCCCGAGTATTGCAACATTATGCACGCCGATGGCGCAGGCACCAAGTCGAGCCTTGCCTATATGTACTGGAAGGAGACCGGCGACCTCAGCGTATGGAAAGGCATCGCGCAGGACGCCCTGATTATGAACATCGACGACCTGCTGTGCGTGGGTGCCGTAGACAACATCCTCGTCTCCTCCACCATCGGACGCAACAAGCTGCTGGTGCCCGGTGAGGTCATCTCTGCCATCATCAACGGCACCGACGAACTGCTGGCCGAACTCCGCCAGATGGGCGTGGGCGTATATGCCACCGGCGGCGAGACGGCGGACGTGGGCGACCTGGTGCGCACCATCATCGTAGACTCCACCGTGACCTGCCGCATGAAGCGCAGCGACGTCATCGACAACGCCAACATCCGTCCGGGCGACGTGATTGTCGGACTGGCTTCCTACGGGCAGGCAACCTACGAGAAGGAGTACAACGGCGGTATGGGCAGCAACGGTCTGACCTCGGCACGCCATGATGTCTTTGCCAAATACCTGGCTGAGAAATACCCCGAAAGCTACGACAAGGCGGTGCCCGAAGAGCTGGTCTACAGCGGCGGACTGAAACTGACGGACAGCGTGGAAGGCAGTCCGTTGGATGCCGGAAAGCTCGTCCTCTCTCCCACCCGCACCTACGCTCCGGTGGTGAAGAAGTTGCTCGACGCCCTCCGTCCCGAAATCCACGGCATGGTGCACTGCTCCGGCGGCGCACAGACCAAGGTGCTGCACTTCGTAGGCGACAACTGCCGCGTCGTCAAAGACAACCTCTTCCCCGTCCCGCCCTTGTTCCGCACCATCAAGGAGCAGAGCGACACCGACTGGAGCGAGATGTACAAGGTGTTCAACATGGGACACCGTCTCGAAGTATACCTCTCTCCCGAACACGCCGAAGAGGTAATCGCCATCTCGAAGAGCTTCAACATCGATGCGCAGATTGTAGGCCGCATCGAAGAGAGCGAACGGAAGGAACTGATAATCAAGAGCGAGTTCGGAGAGTTCCGGTACTGATACATGGCAGTCGAACACAGAGGCACAGAGACACAGAGAGTTCTTTTTTGATTGAGAAGAGAGAGGGAGAATAAAACTCTGTGACTCCGTGTCTCTGTGTTGAATTTATTAAATAACGATGGACAACAAGATACTCTATATAATCAGCGGATGTAATGGGGCAGGAAAAACAACTGCCTCTTACACAATTCTGCCCGATATATGGCAGTGTAATGAGTTTGTCAATGCAGATGAATAAGACTTTTTCGATAGAAAGTACGTTAGCCACTAAATCATATAAGAATCTAATTGAAAGGGCACAAGGCAAAGGATATCAAGTAAAACTTCTATTCTTTTGGCTCGACTCCCCACAAACCGCCATCGAACGGGTAGCGCAACGAGTTCGTGAAGGAGGCCATAGCATTCCTTCCGATATAATTATCAGAAGATATTATGCCGGCATAAAGAATCTATTTAACATCTACATGAACTGCGTGGATTATTGGGTACTGGCTAATAACACGAACGGAAGCAGCGAATACATTGCAGAAGGAGGAAAAGGTACAGATTCCAATATTTTTGATTCAGAAACTTATAATAAAGTATTGCATTATGTCAGAGGATGAAAGAACTGAATTCAGAGAAAAGCTGCGCAAAGGATTAGACCGTGCGCGCTACAAACTCATTAAGGAAAAAGCATTGCGCAACGAAACACTCGTTGAAGGTGACTATCAGGGAGGTATACGTAAAGTTTCGGCACGTAAACTCTTAAAAGAACTCTATAACGAAACGATCACATTATAACCCTATTCATCAGACATGAAGAAGAAAATCATCGTCAGCCTCTGCGTATTGGTTGGTATGTCCTGCCTGCTTGGTATGTTCGCTTTCTTGATGGACACGTGGGGAGAAAGGAACTTCCTGCGCAAGGGCATCGGCATACTTGCCCTGATGGGGTGGGTAGTAATTACCTACCGGATGGCAACCTTGAAATATAAATGGATTAGAAGATTGGCTGAATGAACGAACACAGAGACACGGAGAGTTCTTTAGATTAAAATGATAAGAAGAGAATAAAACTCTGTGACTCTGTGTCTCTGTGTTGAGTTTATTAAATGTAACAGTCGAACACTGAGACACAGAGGACTTTTTAATAGATAGAGAAACAAAACTCTGTGTCTCCGTGACTCTGTGTTGAAACCAAATTAAATTATGGCAGAAAACAATACAATATTAGAGAAGCTGGACGGCCTTGTCGCCCGCTTCGAGGAAGTATCGACCCTGATTACAGACCCGGCGGTCATCGCCGACCAAAAGCGTTACGTCAAGCTCACCAAAGAGTACAAGGAGCTGGGCGACCTGATGGAAGCGCGCAAAGCGTATATGCAAGTGCTGGGCGGCATCGAAGAGGCGAAAGAGATTATCGCCAACGAAACCGACCCCGAGATGCGCGAAATGGCACGCGAGGAGCTGGATGCCTGCCAGGCGCGCCAGCCGGAACTGGAAGAGGAGATAAAGCTGCTGCTCGTCCCTGCCGACCCGCAGGACAGCCGCAACGCCATCCTTGAAATCCGCGGAGGTGCGGGCGGAGACGAAGCCGCCATCTTTGCCGGCGACCTCTTCCGTATGTACACCAAGTATTGCGAAGCGAAAGGCTGGCGGCTGGACATATCCAGCGCCAACGAAGGCGCCGCCGGAGGCTTCAAGGAAATCATCTGCTCGGTGACGGGCGACAACGTGTACGGCACACTGAAGTATGAGTCGGGCGTACACCGCGTACAGCGCGTGCCTGCTACCGAGACGCAGGGACGCGTACACACCTCCGCCGCTTCCGTGGCAGTGCTGCCCGAAGCCGAAGAGTTCGACGTCGTCATCAACGAAGGGGAAATCAAATGGGATACCTTCCGAAGCGGCGGTGCTGGCGGGCAGAACGTGAACAAGGTGGAATCGGGCGTACGACTGCGCTACAACTGGAAGAACCCGAACACGGGCGTCGTAGAGGAAATCCTCATCGAATGTACCGAGACGCGCGACCAGCCGAAGAACAAGGAACGCGCCCTCTCGCGCCTGCGCACCTTCATCTACGACAAGGAACACCAGAAGTACATCGACGACATCGCCTCCAAACGCAAGACGATGGTCTCCACCGGCGACCGTTCGGCAAAGATACGCACCTACAACTATCCGCAGGGACGAATCACCGACCACCGCATCAACTACACCATCTATAACCTCGCCGCTTTCATGGACGGCGACATCCAAGACTGCATCGACCACCTCATCGTAGCGGAGAACGCGGAGCGGCTGAAAGAGAGCGAACTTTAAAGATTTATGATTTATAATTTATGATTTATGATTGGCCATGCGGGATGAAGGGGGCTGTTGATTCGGAATTATCCTACCGGTGCCAATACCCAGCCAACCATCACTCATAACTCATAAATTATAAATCATAAATCATAAATCTAAAATCATAAATCATAAATCTAAAAGCCATGAAGGGATTATCAGTAGGAAAGGCATTCCACACGGCCATCACGGCATTCCGGAACTGCCTGAAACGCTTCCCGATTACGGTAGCCTTCATTTTCGTATTCACTGCCTACCGCATCCGCCTGACAGCGACCCACTGGAAAGGGGAAGACCGGCTGCTGTTCGTCATCGCCTACTACCTGTCGGTAGGCATCGTGCTCTCGCTCACGCTCCACCTGTGGAGCGAAGAGGTGAAACGCCGCTCGTGGAAGATTGGCGTGCAACTTGCCGCACACGCCCTGCTCATAGCCGACGCTTTCCTGCTCTACCACTATCTCGACACCGAACACTCGTTGCTCGCAATCGGTATCGCCCACGCGGCAGCCCTCCTTGCCGTGGGGCTATCCATCTTCTTCCTCTCGTTCCTGCACCGCGAGAAAAACGACATCGCCAGCTGGAACTTTGCATTGAACACCGTCTGCGCATTCGCCGTCACCCAGGTGATAGGACTTATCCTATGGGCAGGCATCAGCCTGCTGCTCTTCTCGCTGCACCAGCTGTTCGACATTCACATCGACGGGAAATGCTATATCTATATCTACTACCTGTGCTGCATAGCGCTCGCCCTCACGCTGTTCCTCGGCCTGCTGCCGCAAGGAGCTGCCAAGCACAACCGCGAGCCGCACTCATCGCCCTTCCTGAACGGCGTCCTGCACTACCTGTTCCTGCCCCTTACCGCCGGCTACCTGACAGTGCTCTACGTCTACGCCGCCCGCATCCTTATCCGTTGGGAACTGCCTACGGGCTGGGTGTCGTGGCTTGTCGTGGCGTTGATGACGGTGTGCCTTGCCATCGAGTTCGGACTGTATCCCACGCGGCTCAAGGAAGGCAAGCGGTTCGACAACCGGGTGGCACGCTGGATGCCCGTGCTGATACTGCCGCTGTTGCTGCTGATGACGGTGGGCATCGCGCGCCGCTTCAACGACTACGGCATCACCCTCAACCGTCTCTACCTTGCCACGCTCAACGGCTGGTTCTACTTCGTCTGCATCGGGCTGTTCGTCTGCAAGGCACGACGCATCAACTGGATACCCATCTCGTTCGCCGTCATCTTCCTGCTGACATCGGCGCTGCCGGTGAACTACGTCAGCCTTTCGCGCAGCTACCTGTTGAGAAAGGTAGAGACTACGATAGCGAGCACCTACAAGGGTACGCTGCCCATGAGCAACGAGCAATACCTCGACTGGCTGAAGACGTTGCCCGCCGAAGAGGCATTGGCAGTGAACAGCCGACTGAAAAAGCTGGATGACCTCTACCGCGACACAAGCATCTACCGACTGGTAAGCAAGAGCATCAGCTATTGGTCGGCAGAGACCTACATAGAGGACGAAGAGGTTGTAGCCGTGGACGCCGTAACCGTAGCCGACGAAGCGGACGAGATAGACATCACCAAGCTGAAGCAAAAGTACTACAGCAACCAGGTCATCCCCAAAGTGAACCCGTTGGACCTCTCCGGTAGCTATACGAAAATAATGCTGTACGATGAAGCCACGGACACCCTCGACTTGCAGGCATTGCGGACAGGCACCATTGCCTTCGCCCTGCCCACCCCCGACGGCAAAGCGACACCGGACACCGCCTACGTGTCACTGCAAGACCTGCGCAAATGGGACAAGCTGGGCAGCTTTACACCGCAAACACTTCGCTGCAACCGCCCGGAAGACAAGTTCGTGCTAACCCTCTTCCGCCTGGACATCGACAATCCCCGCCTACAGGAATCCGCCACCCTGGACTTCAGCGGCGTCTATCTAAAGAAATAACCATCAACCCACCATAAATCATAAATCATAAATCATAAATCATAAATCATAAATCTTAAAATGAACAAGCAAGAATTATTCGAGAACATCATGCGCAAGCAGTCCTTCCTCTGCGTAGGCTTGGACACCGATATCAAGAAAATCCCCGAACACCTGCTGCAGGAAGAAGACCCCATCTTCGCCTTCAACAAGGCCATCATCGACGCCACCGCCGACCTCTGCATCGCCTACAAGCCCAACCTCGCCTTCTACGAAAGCATGGGCGTGAAAGGCTGGATTGCCTTCGAGAAGACCGTGAACTACATCAAGCAGAACTATCCCGACCAGTTCATCATCGCCGACGCCAAACGCGGCGATATCGGCAACACTTCCGCCATGTACGCCCGCACCTTCTTCGGCGAGCTGGACATCGACTCCGTCACCGTGGCCCCCTACATGGGCGAAGACAGCGTGACGCCGTTCCTCACCTACGAAGGCAAATGGGTCATCCTGCTCGCACTGACCAGCAACAAAGGCTCGCACGACTTCCAGCTGACGGAAGACCCGCAAGGCGAACGCCTTTTTGAAAAGGTGCTGCGCAAGAGCCAGGAGTGGGCAAGCGACGAGCAGATGATGTACGTGGTAGGCGCCACGCAAGGACGCGCCTTCGAAGACATCCGCAAGATTGTCCCCGACCACTTCCTCCTGGTGCCCGGCATCGGCGCGCAAGGCGGTTCGCTGGAAGAAGTCTGCAAGTACGGCATGACGAGGACCTGCGGGCTGATTGTCAACTCCAGCCGCGGCATCATCTACGTGGACAAGACCGAGAACTTCGCCGCCGCCAGCCGCAAGGCTGCACAGGAAGTGCAGGCGCAGATGGCGGAGCAACTGAAAGCGATACGCTGAACGGAAGCGAAAGACTAAAAAGAAGAGGATGTGCCGAAACGGTTTCGGCATATCCTCTTCTTCGTTCTCGCTGCATCACTTTGCAGTGACGCTGCAATCACTTTGCAGTGACGCTGCAATCACTTTGCAGTGACGCTGCAACCGCTTTGCAGTGGCGCTGCAACTATAGATGCAGTAGCACTGCAACCCTTTTGCAGTAACGCTGCAACTATAGATGCAGTAGCACTGCAAAGCGGTTGCAAAAATTTGCAGCAGCAATCCCGTGGCAATCAGCCTGCAACCTGCGGCTCACGTCACCTCTTGAACTGGTCCCGGTAACTGCTTCCACGCGTATACCGCGCCACACGGTTGAACTTCACCACAGGGATGCGGAACAACCCCTCGGAAACGAACAACGACACGGTATCGCCCTTGTGCAGCCGTGCATACCGCTTCTGTTCTATCTGCAGCTCCTTGCTGTAGCCGTCGCCGAACTTTACCCGCATATAGTATACACTGTACGCCTCGCCCTGCACATAACGGTTCCGCCCCGTTCGGCGCGACTTGTGGCGCGTCTTCTGATACTTCGCCTCCACGACGGCGTTTCTCTCCCCGCCCCTTTCATCATCGGCCAAGGCATAGTTGCCGATATAGAACAGTGCCAGCCCGAGGACACACGTGCAGAGGGAGTGGCACAGATAATTGGGAGCGAACTTTGCAGAACCCGTCAACCACACCCACATCCTCGCCTTCCACAAGTACATTCCGGAAAGCAGCCCCACAAGGGCAAAGCCCGTGAGCGGCGTGCTGAAATCGACAAGCGTATATTGCGACAGCGAATATGCCCCCACGGAGAAACACACGAGCAGCACGATGACTGCGACGATGACGCCGTTACGATAATTACCTTTCATTTTCATAGCCATATCCTGTTCAAGTCTTATGATTATTTCGTACTTTTGCGGGCAACAAACATACAATATTTTAAACAATATGAAAAAAGTAGCATCTAAAATCTTTATGGTTATGGCGCTTTTTGTCATAGCCACGCCTGCCAACGCACAGTTCAACCTGAAGAAAGCCATCGGCGGTGCAGCCAAAGCAGTAAAAGCATTTACACTTACGGACGAGCAAATGGCAGCCTACGTCAAGGAGTCCGTCGACTGGATGGACACGCACAATCCCGTACTCCCCGAAGACAACCCTTATACGCAGCGCCTTAGGAAGCTGACCGAAGGCATCACCGATGCCGACGGTATTCCATTGAACTTCAAGGTATACCATGTGATAGACATCAACGCCTTCGCCTGTCCCGACGGAAGCGTACGCGTGTTTTCCTCGCTGATGGACATCATGAACGACGACGAACTGGTCGGAATCATCGGCCACGAAATCGGCCACGTAGTCAAGCGCCACTCCAAGAATGCCTTCAAGAATGAGCTTCTCACGGGCGCCCTCAAAGACGCGATAGCATCTACGGGCGGCAAGGCGGCAGCCCTCACCGAATCACAACTCGGCACGCTGGGCAGCTCGCTCATGAACGCCAAGTTCTCGCAGAAGCAGGAGAACGAAGCCGACGACTGCGGATACGACTTCCTGGTGGCCCGGGGCAGGAACCCGTGGGGTATCGTCATGTCTTTCGAGAAACTGATGAACCTTGAAGGTGGCTCGGGCAACAAGCAAAGCTACATCCAGAAGATGTTCTCTTCGCATCCGGAAACGCAAAAACGCATCGAGCATATGCAGAAACGTTGCCAGGAAGACGGCATCGCACGTCCTGCGGCTACGGACGAGAAAAAATAAAGCCCTGCAAATAGATGAGCTAAAAAAACGAAACAACCTGCTTGTGCCCCGGCGAACCATGGGCGCAAGCAGGTTGATTATTTAAAAGACACCCGGTTACATCATCTCATTAATCATAAACTGACAGCTCTCTTCCAGTTCCTCAAGTTTCTCCCTGCGGACCAACGGGATGTCGCAGCGGTTGCAGAAATCTTTCAGAAGCGATTCCGTCCGATCGTCCGCCACTTCAATCTGGTCCGGCTTGTGGCCGTTGTCGCACATCCAGTTGGCAAGTAGCGTAAGGATGGCCTGCTCCTGATTATCCCCCATTTTCGCATCGAACAGCGGGAACACCCCGCCTTCGACGGTATCCATGCAGAGCAGCAAGGTGATAAGAGGGACTTCTTCATGCCCCTTGTCTGTCAACGGCGAAGGCAAGTAAAACGCCCGGAGCTGCAAACCGCAGATTTCCGAGAAGTTCTTCACCTTATGGGCAAGGATATCGTTGTCGAACACCGGCGCCGGCCACTCGACTGGCAGGAAAGCGGGCAGTTCCGTCGTGCTCCAATCGTACGAGCCGTCGGCATTGGGGATGAGATAAGGCACCTGCTTTCCTCCTTCCTGTGTGGGATATTCTCCTGCTTCATCGAAACCCAGTTGAAGCGGGCTGTATTCCTTCAGCGCTTCCGCAACGGCAATGGCGGCACGCATCGCTTCCACGATGTCGCTGGCGTCTTTCGCACGGACAATGCCGTCCGCAAACTTACCGGGTAGGTGCCGCGTATAGTCGGGCCACCCATTGAAGCGGTTTATCTTCAGTCCGTGCGTCTCGGCATAGCGGCGGATTACCTTCTTCACCTTGGCATCCATGTCCGCCGCCTGCATGAAATCGCAATTGATATAGTCCATGGTCGTAATCATGTCGTACATATCCAACTGGGAAAGCTCCATACTGTTCATCCGGATGGTCTTCAAATAAGAATTGAAGCCTTTCTGCCCACGGTAGAATCCCAAAGCGAAATGTTCACCCCCATATCCCATCACGCAGCAATAGCCCACTTCGCCGTCCGAAAGGCGGAAAGCGAAGATGTCATTGTCTGCCAAACTATTCCATAACTCCATTTCGCGGTATTGGAATGCCACCGCAAGCATATCGTCTGTTAATATCATACAGAATATTTATTAATTAATATAGCCGATTTGTTAAACTGCGACAAAGCTACGATTTATTTCCTATAAAGCTACGACTTTACATATAATATAGTGCGCGAATGCCGAATTATGTCCGAAACAGACGGAATTATGCCCGAAGCAAACGGAATTATGTCCCGAGGAAACGGAACTGCGTTGCGACAGAAAACCAAAAACATCCCGCATCGCCCGCACACATCTGCCGCATAGTTTTGCCGTCACAAAAAAACCGACTACCTTTGCAGCCAAACAGTTATCTATGTCCTACGAACGTAAAATCATCAACGACCCGGTGTTCGGGTTCATCAACATACCCAAGGGGTTGCTCTACGACATCGTGCAGCATCCACTGCTGCAACGCCTCACCCGCATCAAGCAGCTGGGACTCTCTTCCGTAGTATATCCCGGTGCGCAGCATACCCGGTTCCAGCATTCGCTGGGCGCTTTCCACCTGATGAGCGAGGCCATCCAGCACCTGACGGCGAAAGGAAACTTTATCTTCGACAGTGAAGCGGAAGCCGTGCAGGCAGCCATCCTGATGCACGACATCGGACACGGGCCTTTCTCCCACGTGCTGGAGAACACCATCGTGCGGGGAGTCTCGCACGAGGACATCTCCCTGATGCTGATGGAACGAATCAACAAAGAGATGAACGGGCAGCTGGCACTCGCCATACGGATATTCAAGGACGAATACCCCAAACGTTTCCTCCACCAGCTGGTAAGCGGACAACTGGACATGGACCGGCTCGACTACCTGCGGCGCGACAGTTTCTACACCGGAGTCACGGAAGGCAACATCGGTTCGGCGCGCATCATCAAGATGCTCGACGTGAAAGACGACCACCTGGTAGTGGAGTCCAAAGGTATCTATTCCATCGAGAACTTCCTTACGGCACGCCGCCTGATGTACTGGCAGGTGTATCTGCACAAGACCTCGGTGGCCTACGAGAAGATGCTCATCAACACCTTGCTGCGCGCCAAGAGACTGGCAGGCAAGGGCATGGAACTGTTCGCCCCGCCCGCACTGAAATTCTTCCTGTACAATGACATCAACCGGGAAACCTTCTATGCCAATCCGGACTGTCTGGAAAACTACATCCGGCTGGACGACAACGACCTCTGGACCGCCCTGAAAGTGTGGGGCACGCATCCGGACAAAGTGCTCTCCACGCTGAGCCGGGGCATGACCGACCGCAACCTGTTCAAAGTGGAAATCTCCGCCGAACCCTTCAGCGAGGAACGCAAGCAGGAGATAACCCAGCAAATCAGCAGGCAGCTGGACGTTTCCCTCGCCGAAGCGGGTTATTTCGTCTCCACTTCCAGCATCGAGAAGAATATGTACGACCCGGCAGACGACAGCATCGACATCCTCTACAACGACGGTTCCATTAAAAACATCGCCGAAGCATCGGATATGCTCAACATATCCCTGCTGTCCAAAAAGGTAAAAAAGTACTACTTATGCTACCAGCGTTTACATAGATAAGTATAAAATATTCATCACATATCAAGGATATATAAAAAAAAAGTCCGTTATTTGTGTTTTGAAACCATCTAACAACAATAAGACATGGAGTTCTCTGCCAAACAAATCGCAACATTTATCCAAGGAGAAATCGTTGGAGACGAGAATGTAACCGTACATACTTTTGCTAAAATCGAAGAAGGAATCCCCGGAGCCATATCCTTCCTATCCAATCCTAAATACATTCCCTACCTGTACGAAACCCAATCGAGCATCGTGCTGGTAAATAAGGATTTCATCCCCGAACAGGAAGTAAAGGCCACGATGATTAAAGTGGACAATGCTTACGAAAGCCTTGCCAAGCTGCTGACCCTTTACGAACAGAGCAAACCCAAGCGCACCGGCATCGACCCGCGGGCATACGTTGCCGAAACAGCCAAAATAGGCAAGGATGTTTACATCGCGCCTTTCGCCTGCATCGGAGAATACGCGGAAGTGGGCGACAATACGGTAATCCACCCGCACGCCACCATCGGAAGCGGCGCGAAGGTAGGAAGCGACTGTATCATTTACGCCAATGCCACCATCTACCACGACTGCCGCGTAGGCAACCGCTGTATCCTGCACGCCGGTTGCGTCATCGGTGCGGACGGTTTCGGCTTCGCTCCTACGCCCGAGGGCTATGAGAAGATTCCCCAAATCGGCATCACCATCCTGGAAGACAATGTGGAAATCGGCGCCAACACTTGCGTTGACCGCGCCACGATGGGGGCAACGATTGTACACAGCGGTGTCAAGCTGGACAACCTGGTACAAGTGGCACACAACGATGAAATCGGTTCGCATACGGTAATGGCAGCCCAAGTGGGCATTGCCGGTTCTACCAAGATAGGCGAATGGTGTATGTTCGGCGGCCAGGTCGGCATTGCCGGACACATCCATATCGGAAACAAAGTGAATCTGGGCGCACAGTCAGGCGTTCCCAGCAGCATAAAGGAAGGCAGTGCGCTGATAGGCACGCCGCCTATGGAAATGAAACCTTACTTCAAGTCACAGTCCGTATTCCGCAAACTGCCGGATATGTATTTTGAACTGAACGCGCTGCGTAAAGAACTCGACGAATTAAAGAAACAATTAAATAAGTAACTCAATGTTGAAACAAAAGACTCTGAAAGACAGCTTCTCACTGAGCGGGAAAGGTCTTCACACAGGACTTGACCTGACCGTTACTTTCAACCCGGCTCCGGACAATCACGGATATAAGATTCAGCGTACCGACCTGGAAGGCCAGCCCATCATCGATGCCGTGGCCGACAATGTAACCGAAACGACACGCGGCACCGTGCTTTCCAAAAACGGGGTTAAAGTAAGTACCGTGGAACACGGGATGGCTGCGCTTTATGCCTTGGGCATAGACAACTGCCTCATTCAGGTAAACGGTCCGGAATTTCCTATCCTGGATGGAAGCGCCCAGTATTATGTCAACGAGATAGAACGTGTGGGTACGGTGGAACAGAATGCCGTAAAGGATTTCTATATCATCAAGTCAAAAATTGAATTCCGCGATGAGAACACCGGTTCCTCCATCATCGTATTGCCCGATGAGAACTTCAGCCTGAACGTGCTGGTATCTTACGATTCCACCATCATCCCCAACCAATTCGCCACATTGGAAGACATGGCAAAGTTCAAGGATGAAGTGGCCGCCAGCCGTACTTTCGTGTTTGTACGCGAAATAGAACCGTTGTTGCAAGCCGGACTCATCAAAGGCGGCGACCTGGACAATGCCATCGTCATCTACGAACGCGAAATGCCGCAAGATGCCTATGACAAGCTTGCCGACGTAATGGGCGTATCACACATGGATGCCAAGCAACTTGGCTACATCAACCACAAGCCGCTGGTATGGCCCAACGAATGTGCCCGCCACAAACTGCTGGATGTTATCGGCGACTTGGCCCTGATAGGCAAACCTATCAAAGGGCGCATCATCGCCACACGCCCGGGACATACCATCAACAACAAGTTCGCCCGCCAACTTCGCAAGGAAATCCGCCTGCACGAGATACAGGCTCCGACCTACGACTGCAACCGCGAACCGATAATGGATGTGAACCGCATCCGCGAACTGTTGCCGCACCGCTATCCGTTCCAGCTGGTAGACAAAGTAATCGAGATAGGTGCCAACTACATTGTAGGCGTGAAGAACGTAACGGCGAACGAACCCTTCTTCCAAGGACACTTCCCGCAAGAACCGGTCATGCCCGGCGTATTGCAGGTAGAGGCGATGGCACAGACGGGCGGTCTGCTCGTGCTGAACTCCGTAGACGAACCGGAACGCTACTCCACCTACTTCATGAAAATAGACGGTGTGAAGTTCCGCCAGAAAGTAGTGCCGGGCGATACGTTGATTTTCCGTGTCGAACTGATGGCACCCATCCGCCGAGGCATCTCTACGATGAAAGGCTATGTATTCGTAGGCGAGAAGGTAGTGTGCGAGGCAGAGTTTATGGCACAGATAGTTAAGAACAAGTAAGTTAATTATGAATTATGAATTTTGAATTATGAATGTTTCCTTATCATTCGTACAGTTCAAAATTCATAATTCAAAATTCATAATTCAACAACATGATAAGTCCCTTAGCATATATTCATCCCGAGGCGAAAATCGGGGAAAACGTAGAGATTGCTCCTTTTGTATTCATCGACAAGAATGTGGTAATCGGCGATAACAACAAGATTATGGCGAATGCCAGCATTCTGTACGGGTCGCGCATCGGCAATGGAAACACCATCTTTCCCGGAGCCGTCATCGGCGCCATCCCGCAAGACCTGAAGTTCAGAGGAGAAGAGACTACCGCCGAGATAGGCGACAACAACACCATCCGCGAGAATGTGACCGTCAACCGGGGAACGGCAGCCAAAGGAAAAACCGTCGTGGGTAGCAACAACCTGCTGATGGAAGGCGTGCACGTGGCGCATGACGCCATCATCGGAAGCGGTTGTATCATCGGCAACTCCACCAAGATGGCGGGCGAAATTGTGATAGACGACAACTCCATCATCAGTGCCAATGTATTGATGCACCAGTTCTGCCGTGTAGGCGGATACGGCATGGTACAAGGCGGATGCCGTTTCAGCAAAGACATCCCGCCCTACATCATCGCCGGACGCGAGCCCATCTGCTATGCAGGGCTCAACCTCGTAGGGCTGCGCCGCCGCGGCTTCTCCAACGAGACCATCGAAAACATCCATAACGCTTACCGCATCATCTATCAAAGCGGCTTGAACAACACCGACGCCTTGAAGAAGATTGAGGAAGAAATGGAAATGACACCCGAAATCAGCTATATTGTAAACTTTATACGTGAATCGACGCGAGGTATCATCCCCGCTGGAAAATAATAAGATTTATGATTTCAGATTTATGATTTATGATTTCAGCTTATAGCTACACGTTTGAAGTCATAAATCATAAGTTATAAATCATAAATCATAAATCATAAATCATCATGATATACAGATTTACCCTCATCTCCGATGAAGCGGACGACTTCATCAGAGAAATACAGATTGACCCGGAAGCCACGTTCTACGACTTCCACGAAGCCATCCTGAAATCAGTAGGCTATGCCAACGACCAAATGACCTCCTTCTTCATCTGCGACGACGACTGGGAGAAAGAAAAAGAAGTGACTCTTGAAGAGATGGACGACAATCCGGAAATAGACAGTTGGGTGATGAAAGAGACCCCCATCAGCGAACTGGTGGAAGACGAAAAGCAGAAACTGTTGTACGTATTCGATTACATGACGGAACGTTGCTTCTTCATCGAACTCTCCGAAATCATCACCGGCAAAAACATGACCGGAGCAAAATGTACCAAGCAAGCAGGAGAAGCACCCAAGCAGACCGTCGACTTTGAAGAAATGGCAATAGCAGGCGGTTCGCTCGACCTGGACGAGAACTTCTACGGCGACCAGGATTTCGACATGGAAGACTTCGACAAGGAAGGCTTCGGCGGATTCGACGACGGCGGCGCAGCCGACATGGGTTACGAAGACGACAGGTTCTAACCAGATTTCTTAGACATAGACAACGCGGACAACGCGGATTTCATTCTTATCTGCAGATAAAGAATCCACGTTATCCGCGTTATTCATGTGTGTACTCCCGAAATATTTTATAATACTCCATGAAGACATTGATAGTACTGATAGGTCCCACGGGCGTAGGCAAAACCGAACTTAGCCTGCGACTGGCGGAACATTTCCGGACGTGCATCGTCTCCGCCGACTCGCGACAACTCTATGCCGACCTGAAAATCGGCACAGCTGCCCCTACCGCAGAACAGTTGCAACGTGTGCAGCACCACTTCGTCGGCACACTGCAACTGACCGACTACTACAGTGCCGCCCAATATGAAACCGAAGTACTCCGGCTCCTCGAGCAACTCTACACCCGGCACGAGACGGTGCTCCTGACCGGCGGTTCCATGATGTACGTCGATGCCGTATGCAAAGGCATTGACGACATCCCCACCGTCGATGCCGAAACCCGCCGACTGATGCTCCACAAATACGAGACCGAAGGACTGGAGCGTCTCTGCACCGAATTGCGGCTGCTGGACCCTGAGTATTACCGGATTGTAGACCGGAAGAATCCCAAACGGGTGATTCACGCACTGGAAATATGCTACATGACGGGCAAGACCTACACCTCCTTCCGCACGCAGCAGAAAAAGGAACGCCCGTTCCGTATCATCAAAATAGGGCTCAGGCGCGATCGCGAAGAGCTCTATGCCCGCATCAACCGCCGCGTCGAGCAGATGGTAGCGGACGGGTTGGTGGAAGAAGCCCGCAGCGTCTACCCCTACCGTGCCCTCAACGCACTGAACACCGTGGGATACAAGGAGATGTTCCGTTACTTCGACGGCGAATGGACACTGCCTTTTGCTATCGAAAAGATTCAGCAGAATTCGCGCATCTACTCGCGCAAGCAGATGACATGGTTCAAGCGCGACGAAGAGATACGCTGGTTCCATCCGGAACAAGAAAAGGAGATACTTGCGTATCTCCATTCACAGTTATCGTAGTTCACAAAAGCAGCAAGCACGCCCGTCAGGGTAGCGCCGTTATTGTCTTTTTCAGCCTGATATCCTGGCTGGAAGCCCCTATCATTACTTCAAACTCACCCGGTTCCACAGTCCAGTTCATGTTGCGGTCCAGCAGCTGCAGGTCTTCGGGCTTCAGGGAGAAGGTGACCCGACGGGTCTCGCCCGGCTGGAGAGAGACGCGCTCGAAGCCACGCAGCTGCGAGTCGTAGGTGATGACGCTGCTCACCTTGTCGCGCACATAGAGCTGCACTACCTCATCGCCCGCACGCTGTCCGGTGTTGGTGACGTTGAACGAGACCGTGTATTCGCCCTGCGTGCGCTGTTGCAGCGGGGAGACTTCGAGGTCGGAGTAGGCAAAGGTGGTGTAGCTCAGGCCGAAGCCGAACGGATACAACTCACCGATGACGCGCGTCGAACCCGAACCGTTAGGTCCGGACTTGGGCTGCCGTCCGTGCGAACCGGGCTTGAAGGGGAAGTTCAGCTCTATCTGACCCACGCTCTTCGGGAAGGTGACCGTCAGTTTGCCGCCGGGGTTGTGTTCGCCGAAGAGGGTTTCGGCAATCACCGTCCCGCCCTGGCAACCGGGGAACCACGTCTCCAGGATGGCGGGAATGTAGGCATCTGCCCAGTTGATGGTGAGCGGCTGCCCGTTGACCAGCACCAATACGACGGGTTTGCCCGTAGCGTACAGGGCTTCGAGCAGCTGTTGCTGGCGTCCGGGCAGGTCGAGCGAGGTGCGCGAGCGGCTCTCGCCCGTGCGGTACTCGTCCTCGCCAAGCACGGCGATAATGACATCGCTCTGCGCTGCTTTCGCTACCGCTTCGGCGATGCCCTGCTTCTCTTGTTCGTTCATAGGGACGGGCAGTATCTCGGTGGCAGGCCATCCGGCGTCCACGATGTCGCAACCCTTGGCGTAGTCCACCTCGGCAGTACCCTTCAGATAGCGGCGTAAGCCTTCGAGCACGGTCACCGTCTCCAGCTGGTTGGGACCGTAGCGGCTGGTCATAAAGTTGTCTTCATCGGCCAGCGGACCGGTCACCAGTACGCGCTTCACCCGTTTCTTGTCCAGCGGCAGGAGATTATCGGCGTTCTTCAGAAGGACGAGTGCCTGCTGCTGCATCTGCTTCACAAAGTCCATGTTGCGGTCCACTCCACCCACGCGGTCGGCGGCCTTCGTATCCTCCACATAGGGGTGGTCGAAGAGTCCCAAGCGGAACTTCACCCGCAGCACTTCCGCCACGCGCCGGTCGATGGTCGCCATCGAAATCTTCTTCTCCTCCAGCAACCGGCGGATGGGCAGGATGAAGTCGGCAGGCGGCGTGAAGTGGGTACGCACGTTCAGTCCGGCTTCCAGCACTTGGCGCACAGCCTCATCATAAGTATCTGCCACACGGTGCTTGGTCTTCACGAACTCCACCGCTTCGCTGTCGCTCACCACATAGCCGTCGAAGCCGTACTGTTCGCGCAGCAGTTCCGTCAGGAAGTAATGGCTGGCGGATACGGGCACGCCGTCCCAGTCGTTGTAGCTGCTCATCACGCCCATGGGATGCGCATTCTGAATGACTTTCTTAAAAGGATAGAGGAACAACTCGTGCAGTTCGCGCGGGGCGACGTGCGGGTCGGTGCGGCAGTTCCCGTCACGTCCGCCTTTGGGCACGCTGTACACGGCATAGTGTTTCAAGGTAGCGGCAACGCCTTGCGACTGGATGCCGTTCACCATCTCCGTGCCCAGGGCGGCAATCAGGTAAGGGTCTTCGCCGTAGCACTCCAGCGTACGTCCCCAGCGTGGGTCGCGCACGATGTCGAGGATGGGGGCATATACATTCGTGTAGCCCAGTGCCTTCGCCTCTTGTCCGGCAATGAGTCCGGCACGGTGGACCAGCTCCTTGTTCCAGGTGCTGCCTATCGCGATGGGTGCGGGCAGCGGAGTGGCCTTCGTGTGGTTCAGTCCGTGAATACCCTCGTTGGAGAAGTCAACGGGAATGCCCAGGCGGGTCTCCTCCACGAACCAGCGTTGCACGGTGTTGATGGCTTCGGCATGGTTGCTGAACGGATAGAGCAGCTGGGGCACGCGGGATGCCTTCTTCCCCACGCCGTTCAGCATCTCGTCGATGTTTGCGATGCCGTCTTTCCAGATTTCGTTCTTCCAGCGGGCAGTAGGCAGGGAGTCTTTAAGCACGCGCCCGTAACCATAGAGAGTGGCGAGCTGGCACGTCTTCTCCTCCACGTTCATCTGCGAGAGCAGGTCGGCCACCCGCTTTTCGACAGGTTGCGTGGGGTCTTCGTACACGTCTTTCACTCCGTTCTTGTTGAAGTCAATCCAACCTTTCTGATAGATTTTCTTGTTTTGTGCCTGTGTGTTCCCGACAATCCCCAAGCAGAGGGCGGAAACGGCAATAATCAGTTTGTGTCTCATGTGTGCAATCAATATAAAAAGGATTAAAATTCAAATAATTCCGCATATCGGGCGTCGGCAAAAGCGTCCGGTTCGCCATAGAGCGACCGCATGGCTTCCACAACAACCGGCAACGGCAAGCAGAACGAAAAAGAATCGTTTCATGGGTCTGTGTTTATCGTTCGTGCCACAAAGATAAAGATTCAACCGATTATAACTATTCATCCGGCAAAAAAATGTATAACATTTCTTGCCAGAACACTTAATAAAAAAGTTCCGGAGTGTTCATAAAAAAGTTCCGGAGTGTTCGTTGCAAACATTGTAAACGTTAAACATAAATTTTGTTCCCGCACTTGGAATGTCCGTTCCAAGCCTTGGAACAGACATCCGCAACCTTGGAACGCATATCCGCAAGCAGGGAACAAACTTTGGGAAAGCGAATGATGCTTCTTGACCTATTTTATGGAATATAATGCTTTTGATTTGCTACTTTTCCCTATATCTGTACGCTACTATCATAGAATGGATGGAAGAAGTACTGCCGCATTGTATTGGAACGATTGAGAGTGCGTCATTCACGTATGCCGGTACACTCTCAATCGTTCCATTTATCAGGGAAGCCTGTTATTCAGACTTTCCGTTTATTATCTGAATCGGAGGACGGGACTCTCCATCCGGAGTCTTAGCCGGATTATCGGACTTTAGCGTAATCAGTATAACCCCGTTCTTTCCTTTCTCGCCGTATTTTCCTTCCAACACGGCCTTGTCCTTCACGATGGTTATATTCTCTACCTTTGACGGGTCCAAGGCACGCATCACTGCAAAGTCCACTTCCTTGCCGTCTATCAGGCAGAGCGGTTGCTTGCCCTCGGCGAAAGAAATGAATACTCCACCGTTCCCGTTTCCTGCCGGCGTTCCGGAAGCGCCGGTCACTATCGGTTCATCTTTCGTCAGCCTGAACACCACAGGCACCGTATACCTCACCGCAACCTCCTTTCCGCGTTGTCTTCCCGGTGTCCACTTCGGCATCGCCTCTATCACGCGAATGGCCTCCTTGTCCAATGCCGGGTCTACACCGCGCAGGATATGTACCTTACGGACATCGCCCGTCTTGCCGACAATGAAGCTGACAACCACCCGACCCTGCGTCTTGCTCTTCTGCGCCTCTGCCGGATAGCGGATGTTCTTTCCCAAGTACTGCATCATCGCCTGCATACCGCCGGGGAAGGAAGGCATCTGCTCCACCACTTCAAATACAGGGTCGTCGTCCGCCAAACTGTCTTTAGAGGCATACGCCACGACTACCGTTTCGTCCAGTTTCCCTGTCTGCGTCTCGCCTTTCACGCCCACCACCTTCAGGTCGTCTTTCCGCTTCGGTTGCGCCTTGCCCTTCTGCGCCACCGTGTCTTTCGGCATCGGCTGCCCGGGCAATAACTGTCCGACTACATTTTCCGTTACTTTTGTTTCTACAATTGCCGCTAAATCATTAACTTTGACGGCTGAAATCTCTTCCACTGTTTCGGAGACTTCGGGACGGGCGAAAGCTGTTACTGCAATAGCAGCTACCGGAAGTACGTAGAGGTACTTCAAACGTGCCCACGGATTTGATTTTTCTTTCATCATCATAGTGATACGTTTTTTAAGTTTACTGTGATTAAAGCTGTTGGCCATAGAGTAGAGCCTTGTGCCAACGGCTTTTTTTATTAATAATAATTGATATTGCCTTGCGTCCACCCCTTCGCTGATGACCGTTTCGTCGGCCTCGTACTCATGGATGTTCTGCAGTTCCTGCTTCAACAGCCATGCCGCCGGATTGAACCATTGGAAGAAGATGCAACAGTCCGCCGCCAGCAAGTCCCACGAATGGCGGTTGCGGATGTGCGCCAGCTCATGAACCAGTATCTCACGCCCGTTCTCCTCCAGGTCTTTCCGCGAAATGACGATGTGCCTCATCCAGCTGAAGGGCGCAATCTCCTGTTCGTGCACCACCAGCACCGCCTTGCCCGCCGCCGTCACATACCTGCCCGCATCTTCCCGCCTGCCCGAGCGCAGCAACAGGCACAGTCTGCACAGCGAACAGACATTACGCACGACAAAGAACAGAATGCCCAGCAGATAGACAAGCAGCATCACCTGTATCCACACCACCGTATGCTCCGGAGCCTGCACATCGCCCTCCGCTACATCCGCCGCGTCGGCAAGCAGCAGCCACTGCTCCCACGTCATCATCGCCTGATACACCTCCGCCGGTTGCTTCACACTGACCTCCACCAGCGGCAGCAGGCACGAGAAGAGCAAGATGCCCAGCAGGGCGACGCGATTGAACCGGTGGAACGTCTCGCGGCTCAGCAGCAGGCGGTAGAACAGATAGAACACCGCCAGGCAAACCGACGACTTAAGGATATAAACAAATAATACGCCCATAAAGAATCTGTATTAATAGATGACGGTCAATGTTTACTACTCGGAAAGCTTCCCTTTCTCCACCTCCCGTATCAGCTGCCGCAGGTCGTCCAGCGAGAGCGCCTCTTCGCCCACCAACGACGACACCGCGCTCAGGTAAGAGTTGTTGAAGTACTTGCTGATGACATTCTTCAACGTCCCCCGCCTGAAGTCCGCCTTGCTCACCACGGCGTGGTAGCGGTAGGTGTTGCCAAAGGCGGTATGCCCCAGGAAGCCCTTCTCTTCCAGTCCCCGCACGATGGTGGAAAGCGTGTTGAAATGGGGCTTCGGCTCGTCGTAGAACGCCAGCATCTCCTTTACGAACAAGGGCCCTTTTTCCCAGAAAAAGCCCATTATCTCTTCTTCTTTTGCAGTCAGTCCTTTCATAGCTCTTTGCTTTGTTTGCTGCAAATAACTAAACTTTTTAGTTGGAAAACTAATTATTTTAGTTAAAACAAACTAAAGCCTTTAGTTTATCTTCGAACACAGCTCTTTCATTTACAGGAGTTAAAAGGAGTTATCGGGAGTTATCAGCCGACAAGTCGGCTTAGGAGTTAAAGCCAATACCCCTGCAACGGCGTCATACACAAGAGTATCGGCTTTAACTCCTAACGAAGCAAAGCGAAGTGATAACTCCTCTAACTCCTGTAAATGAAAGAACCGTGCTTCGAACCCGTGCACCAAGCGGCTCAAAATACCTACAAATAGCGATTGCAGTTTTCGAAGAAAAACCGTTAATTTGCCGCCGAATCAGAAATCCCCTAAAGAACTGACCGACAATGAACGAACCGCATAAATACCGCGCGACCGACAAGATGAGCGACCTCATCTGCGACAACTATTCGCTACTGATGGTGATGAGCCGCTTCGGGCTGTCGCTCGGCTTCGGAGACAAGAGCGTGAAAGATGTCTGCGAGACGCAACACGTGGACTATCGTACCTTCCTTGCCGTGGCAAACTTCATCAGCGAAGAGCAATACTCCTACAGCGTAGACGACGACCCGTTCTCCATCCCCGCGCTCATGGACTACCTGAAGCGCGCGCACACCTACTTCCTCGACTTCAACCTGCCCGCCATACGCCGCAAGCTGATAGAGGCCATCGACTGCTCGGAAGACAACGACGTCGCCTACCTCATCCTCAAGTTCTTCGACGAATACGCCCGCGAGGTGCGCCGCCACATGGAGTACGAGAACGAGGCGGTCTTCACCTACGTGGAGCAGCTGCTGCAAGGCAAGCTGTCCGATGCCTACGACATCGCCACCTTTGCCAGCAAGCACAACCAGATAGACACCAAGCTGAAAGAACTGAAAAACATCATCATCAAATACTATCCGGAAAAGGAGAACAACAACCTGCTGAACGCCGTCCTGTTCGACATCTTCAACTGCGAACAGGACCTCGCTTCGCACTGCCAGGTAGAGGACTATATGTTCGTTCCCGCCGTGGCGCAAATAGAAAACAGACTGAGAGATGAACAATAACGCTTCTTTGAAAATAGCGGTTGCGGAGAGTTCGGTCATCGTGCGCAGCGGACTGGCGGCGGTGCTCAAGCGCATTCCCAATCTGAACGTGCACCCCATCGAAGTCGCATCGCCGGAAACCTTGCAGAACTACATCCGGCTGCACACCCCCGACCTCGTCATCGTCAATCCCACCTTCGGCGGCTGGTTCGACCTGTCCGCCTTCAAGGCTGCCCACGGCGGCAACGGCGTGAAGTACATCGCGGCGGTATGCTCCGTCATCGACAGCAACGCCCTGAAGGAGTACGACGAAAGCATTGCCATCTGCGATGACATCGAAACCATCACCGGCAAAATCAACCGGCTGCTGCACACCGGAGAGGAAGACGAGAAGGAGGGCGAACAGGAGACGCTCAGCCAGCGCGAGAAGGAGATTATCACCTGCGTGGTAAAGGGCATGACCAACAAAGCCATCGCCGACCAGCTGTACCTCTCCATCCACACTGTCATCACCCACCGCCGCAACATCGCACGCAAACTGCAGATACACTCGCCCGCCGGACTCACCATCTACGCCATCGTCAACAAGCTGGTGGAACTGAGTGACATCAAGGAAATGCTGTAGCCTACAACAAAATTCCCGTCACACGATATCGCATCGGGCAACGGGAATCCTTTTTCTTAATAAAAAGTGGTTACGTAATTATGACTAACTAATTCATTCAAATCTGACAGTGCAAAGATACGGCTTCGGCAAACATCGCACAATCACTCGAATTAGGTATAATGAAAGGAGGCTATCACTATAAATAAGTAATTTTACAAAGGGATATAATAAAGACAAAAACTTCCAACACCCTACTTATACTTGAAAGCCAGCACATAATAGACGAGAAGAACCAGCATGAGCAGTAACAACAAAAGTACCAAAAGAGATTTTGGAAACCCGTAAAACTCCACGAGAAGCTCCCCCAAAAGCAGCAAACACAAGATGATATTCATAACACGAACCAAGCGCACGGCTAACAAATACTGAATACCGATATTTCGTTCATTCACCCGAACAGGAAAATTGATGAAACGCACAGGCAGACAAGCCGCTACCCACATAAGGAGAAAACAGAACACCGAACATCCGCCCATCATCCATACGTAGGAAGAAAGCCGTCCTTCCGCCTGCACATATAGCCAATAAATACCCACCCATGTGGCAAGCACCACAAGCAGCGCTGCCGCTTCCAGCATACGGTCGATGACCATCGGCCGAAAACGGACTTCGGGAGCATTCTTACCGGAATAAAAACCAAGATTAATCATAAAGTAAATATTGAAGCATATATCAGTTTTTATAAATCGTCACCGGACGAACCCTTCTTCGCCTTCTTCATCCGTCCGCTTTTGCGCAACGCTTCGGCAATAATCCACTGTAGTTGCCCATTGGTGCTGCGGAACTCGTCGGCTGCCCACTTCTCGATGGCCTCCATCGTTGCGGCATCCACACGGAGCACAAAGCTTTTGGTTACAGTTTCCTTCTTAGCCACTTTATTGAGCGATTAACGGTTAATGATTGAGTGTCCCCGTATTCACCACCGGCTGTGCCGACTCGTCGGCACAAAGCACTACCAGCAGATTGCTGACCATGGCAGCCTTCTTCTCTTCGTCCAGTTCCACGATTTCCTCTTCCGAAAGCTTGTGCAACGCCATCTTCACCATGGAGACAGCCCCTTCTACAATCTTCTCGCGTGCCGTGATAATGGCCGATGCCTGCTGGCGGCGAAGCATCACGGCGGCAATCTCGGGTGCGTAGGCAAGGTAGTTGATGCGTGCTTCCACCACCTCCATGCCTGCCATGGCCAAACGTTCGTTCAGCTTCTGTTCCAGTTGTTCATTGATTTCCTCACCGCCCGAACGAAGGGTCAGCTCTTCGACATTGGCCTCGTTGTCATCATAGGCATACTGTCCCGCCACTTGGCGCAAGGCGGCATCGCTCTGTATCTTCACAAAGTTCTCGAAGGCGTTCATGCGGTTGGCCACGGCATTGCCGATGCTCACCTGGTTGCCGTTCTTCGGGGCGGCAGCAGAGTCGGCCATGGTCTGCGAATCAATCTCGAACATCGCCTTATAAGTGTCCTTCAGCTTCCACACCAGCACCAAGCCTATCAGGATAGGGTTTCCTATTTTGTCGTTCACCTTGATAGGTTCCACGTCCAGATTTCGCGCACGGAGCGAAAGTTTCTTTCTGGTCAGGAAAGGGTTCACCCAGAAAAAGCCTGTCTCTTTGAACGTCCCCTTGTATTTTCCGAAAAAGACCATGGCACGCGCCTCGTTAGGCTCCAGCTGCATATAGCCTCCGCACATGAAAAGCCAGACAAGCACCAGCAATATAAAAAAGAGAGGCAACCTGAGAGTCACACAAAACACAGCAAACACCATCAATGCCAACTGCAAGAACAAGGCCAAGAAACCATTCATCCTGAAACCGCTGAAACTAAATTCTTTTGTCTCCATACAACTACGTTTTAAATGATATTATTTTGATATCACAAAAGTATTGCATTTCTTTTTAAGATTCAAACTACCGGAAACAAAAGATTCGCCTGATTAATAATTATTAAGAAGGTTTCAAAACTTAATATGGCACACGGATATTTCGCCCCCATTCTTGGGCGTGACAAATCTTCGCCCGTTATTCCTTGACTGCAGCTTCCAGCCGCATCAACGCCTGCTTCAACACCGAACGGGGGCAGCCTACATTCAGTCGCATGAAACCCTCGCCGGGCTTGCCGAACATGGTCCCGTCATTCAATGCCAGACGGGCTTTCTCGGCGAAGAGCCTGACAAGCTCTTCCTGCGGCAATCCCAGCCCACGGCAATCCAGGAATATCAGGTAGGAGGCTTGCGGACGTATCATGCCGATGCCCGGAATATGTTCCTTCAGGTAGTTCTCCGTGAAGTCGATATTCGCCTGCACGTATCCGAGCATCTGTTCCAGCCACGCTTCGCCCTGGGTATAAGCCGCCGCGGTGCCGATATAGGCAAGCAGATGCCCTTCACTGAACTCGCCCGCCTCCATAAACGCCTGGAAGCGGCGGCGGATTCCGTCATCGACCGTGATGGCATACGAGCTACCCAGTCCCGGCATATTGAAAGCCTTGCTGGGCGCCATGAAGGTTAGGGAGTTCCGTGCGGCGACTTCGGACACGGTGGCAAAGGGATGATGCTGATAGGGAGGAAGGGTGAGGTCCGCGTGTATCTCGTCGGAAATCACCATCGTCCCGCTCGCTTGGCAGATGTCCGCTATCCGACGCAGCTCTTCCACCGTCCAGACACGTCCGCCGGGGTTATGGGGATTGCAGAGGATAAGCGCCCGACATCCACGGATGTCTTGCGAGAAGCGTTCGAAGTCGATGTGGTAATGCCCGTCGCGCAAGTCGAGCGGAGAGTAGACGGGCTTGCGCCCCAAGCGTTCGGTCACCAGGAAGAAAGGATGGTAGACAGGGGTCATCACCATCACCTTGTCGCCCGGCTCGGTGAAACACAGCAGAGCCAATGCCTGCCCACGCACAATGCCGGGCACGAACGTCAGCATATCGCGCGTGACCTCCCACCGGTGGCGCCGGTGCAACCAGCTGCAAATAGAAGTATACCACTCTTCGCAGGCGAAAGTATATCCCAAAACCTCGTGTTCGAGGCGGCGGCGCAAAGCGTCCATCACAAAAGGCGGCGTGCGGAAATCCATATCCGCCACCCACATGGCAAGCAGGTCGTCGCGTCCCCACACATTTTTCACGCCATCCCACTTCACGGAGTCCGTTCCGCGGCGTTCAATCACTTCATCAAAGTCATAGTTCATAAAGGCAAAGTTGTTTTAATTGAAACTGTTTGTTTTTGTTAAAGGAGTTATCGGGAGTTAACGGGAGTTATCACTCCGCTTCGCTTCGTTAGGAGTTAAAGCCGATACTCTTGTACATGACGCCGTTACAAGAGTATTGGCTTTAACTCCTAAGCCGACTTGTCGGCTGATAACTCCTGATAACTCCTGATAACTCCTGATAACTCCTGATAACTCCTGATAACTCCTTCAAAAAGCCGTGTAAATCACATATAAATTTACCCGCAAAAGTACGAAATATCTTCGCTTTTGAGTAAATTTGCCCACCAATAAAAAAAGAGAGATATGATAAAAACGCTGTTTTTTGACATCGACGGCACGCTGGTCAGCTTCAAGACCCACCAAATCCCCGCTTCCACCATCGAAGCCCTGGAAGCTGCCAAAGCCAAAGGTATGCAGATATTCATTTCGACCGGACGCCCGCGCGTCATCATCAACAATCTTGCCGCCCTGCAAGAACGGAACCTGATAGACGGATACATCACCATGAACGGAGCCTACTGCTTCGTGGAAGATACCGTCATCTACAAAAGCCCCATTCCCACCGCCGAGGTCGACGCACTGACAAGCTTCTGCCACGAACGGAACATCCCCTGCATATTGGTAGGCGAACACGACATCTGCGTCAATCAGCCCAATGAAACCGTAATCGAGATATTCAACAACCAGCTCAAGACGGACCCTATCGCCTCAAAGCCCTATACCAGCCACCATGCGGACAAGGAGTATTACCAGATGACGCCCTTTTTCAACGTGGAAGAGGAGCACATCGTGCTGCCTTCCCTTCCCCATTGCGAGACGGGACGTTGGCATCCGGCATTCGTGGACATCACCGCCAAAGGCAACACCAAACAGCGCGGCATCGACGAAATCGTCCGGCACTTCGGCATCCGCCTGGAAGAGACCATCGCTTTCGGCGACGGCGGGAATGACATCAGTATGCTGCGCCATGCAGGCATCGGAGTGGCCATGGGCAATGCCGGAGACGACGTGAAAGCCGCTGCCGATTATGTCACGACCAGCGTCGACGAAGACGGCATCGCGAACGCATTGAAACGATTTAACATCATCGAGGGTTAAAACGCCCCGCCCGATTATCAACCCCTTACACAGCCAATGCCCATGTCTTTCGTGCCCGACACTCGCAACAAGGAGTTTCAAGACGCCTTGAACCTCATACAGTACACCCGCCAGTCTGTTTTCCTGACGGGAAAAGCGGGTACGGGCAAATCGACGTTCCTACGCTACATCTGCGAACATACCAAGAAAAAACACGTCGTGCTGGCTTCCACGGGAATCGCAGCCATCAATGCGGGCGGAAGCACCTTGCACAGTTTCTTCAAACTGCCGTTCTACCCGCTGCTGCCCGACGACCCGAACTTCAGCCTGCAACGGGGACGCATCCACGAGTTTTTCAAGTATACCAAGCCGCACCGCAAACTGCTGGAAGAGCTGGAACTGGTCATCATCGACGAGATTTCCATGGTGCGGGCCGACATCATCGATGCCGTCGACCGTATCCTGCGCGTCTATTCGCGCAACCTGCGGGAACCTTTCGGCGGGAAACAGCTCCTGCTGGTGGGCGATGTGTTCCAGCTGGAACCGGTAGTGAAGGGCGATGAACGGGAGATATTGAACCGCTTCTATCCCACTCCCTATTTCTTCTCCGCCAGGGTCTTCAGCCAGATAGACCTCGTATCCATCGAGCTGCAGACCGTCTACCGGCAGACCGACAAGGTATTCGTCAGCGTACTGGACCACATACGGAGCAACACCGTCGGCGCCGCCGACCTGCAACTGCTCAACACCCGTTACGGCACCCCAATAGAGCAAACAGAGGCCGATATGTACATCACGCTTGCCACCCGCCGCGACAATGTGGACTACATCAACGACAAGAAACTCGCCGAACTGCCGGGAGACGCCGTCACCTTCCACGGCGAAATCATGGGCGACTTTCCCGAAAGCAGCCTTCCCACTTCGCAAGAGCTGGTGCTCAAACCGGGCGCACAGATTATCTTCATAAAGAACGACTTCGAACGCCGGTGGGTGAACGGCACCATCGGCATCGTCAGCGGCTTCGACCCTGCCGAAGAGACGCTTTACGTCGTCACGGACGACGGCAAGGAGTGTGACGTGAAACGGGAATCGTGGCGGAACATCCGCTACAGATACAACGAAGAGAAGAAACAAATCGAAGAAGAGGAGTTGGGCACGTTCACCCAGTACCCCGTACGGCTGGCGTGGGCAATCACCATCCACAAGAGTCAGGGGCTGACCTTCAGCCGGGTGGTCATCGACTTCACCGGCGGCGTGTTTGCCGGCGGACAGGCATACGTGGCACTCAGCCGATGCACCTCCCTCGAAGGCATACAGCTGAAAAAGCCCGTCAGCCGCGCCGATGTATTCGTCCGTCCCGAAATCGTAGGCTTCGCCGAACGCTTCAACAACCGCCAGGCCATCGACCGCGCCCTGAAGCAGGCACAAGCCGACGTGCAATACGTAGCGGCAACCCGTGCATTCGACCAGGGAGACTTCGAGACCTTCCTCAACGAGTTCTTCAAAGCCATCCATTCCCGCTACGACATCGAGAAACCTGCCGTGCAGCGACTCATCCGCCGCAAACTGCACATCATCAACCGCCTGAAAGCCGACAACGCCCGGCTGCAACAGGCGATGGACACCCAGCGGAAACGCCTGCAAGACTACGCCCGCGAATACTATCTGATGGGAAACGAATGCATCACCCAAGCCCGCGACACCCGCGCCGCCCTTGCCAACTACGACAAGGCACTGGAACTCTATCCGGAGTATACGGATGCCTGGGTACGGAAAGGCGTCACCCTCTTCAACGAAAAGCAATACCGGGAAGCCGAAGAGTGCCTGAACCGCGCCGTACGTCTGCGCCCTACCGAGTTCAAAGCCGTCTACAACCGCGGAAAGCTGCGGCTCAAGCTTGAAAACACCGAAGGAGCCATCGCCGACCTGGACAAAGCCACCACCCTAAAGCCCGAACACGCCGGCGCACACGAACTTTTCGGGGATGCCCTGATGCAAGCCGGAAAGGAGACCGAAGCAGCCCTGCAATGGCGGTTGGCGGAAGAACTGCGCAAAAAGCGCTCCGCCAAATGACTTTCCGCCCTATACATTTGACAGCAAGAAACTTATTGTTTACTTTTGTATCGTACTTTCAAACCAAACCCTGATACTGTCATGCTTCTGAAACTTTATGAGAGAAACAACAATCCGGCAGATTTGCAGCAGGTCATCGACATCCTGAACGATGGCGGCATCATCATCTATCCCACCGACACCATGTACGCCATCGGTTGCCACGGGCTGAAGGAACGCGCCATTGAGCGCATCTGCCGTCTCAAGGAAATCGACCCGAAGAAGAACAACCTTTCCATCATCTGCTACGACCTGAGCAGCATCAGCGAATATGCCAAATTCGACAACAACACGTTCAAATTGATGAAACGCAATCTGCCGGGCGCCTTCACGTTTATCCTGAACGGCACTGTCCGCTTGCCGAAGATATTCCGCAACCGCAAGGAAGTGGGCATCCGTATGCCCGACCACCCGATTATCCAGGAACTGGCACGCCTGCTGGATGCCCCCATCATGACGACCACCCTCCCATACGACGAGAGCGAAGAGATTGAATACTGCACCGACCCCGAACTGATTGACGAGAAATTCGGCAATATCGTCGACCTGGTCATCGACGGCGGCATAGGCGGCGTAGAGGTCTCTACCGTTGTAGACTGCACCAATGGCGAAGCAGCAATCGTACGCCAGGGAAAAGGATGGCTGGACGAAGGGTAAAATCCGGACAGCTTCCCAATCTTCCCGATATTTTCCGAAACTTTTCCGGTCTCCGGCGTGTTTCTTCTTCAAGAAAGAAACAATAAACACTATGAGTACCAAAGAACAATACTGGAAATATTCACTGATTATCATCATCGTAATACTGGGAATTATCCTCTTCAGACAAATCGCCCCTTTCCTGGGCGGTTTGCTGGGAGCGCTGACCATTTACATCTTAGTCAGGCCCCAGATGATTTACCTGTCCGAACGGCGCAAGATGAAACGAAGCATCGCCGCCACCCTCATTACGGCGGAAGCCATTCTGTGCTTTCTCGTTCCGCTGGCATTAGTGGTATGGCTGGCAATCATCAACCTGCAAAACATTAACCTCGACCCGCAAGCCCTCATCGCCCCCTTCGAAGAAGCCGCTGCCGTGATTAAGGATAAAACCGGATACAACCTGCTGAACAGAGACAGCCTCTCCTTCCTCATTTCATCCCTGCCCCGCATCGGACAGGCGTTGATGGGCGGCATCAGCAACCTTTCCGTCAACATACTGGTACTGATATTCGTGCTCTACTTCATGCTGATTGGCGGAAAGAAGATGGAACGATATGTCAGCGAGCTTCTCCCCTTCAATGAAGCCAACACGCAAGACGTCGTACACGAAATCAACATGATTGTCCGCTCCAACGCCATCGGCATCCCGTTGCTTGCCGTCATCCAAGGCGGAGTAGCCATGATAGGTTATTGGATATTCGGCGCCCCCAACATCCTGTTTGCCGGTTTCCTGACCGGCTTCGCCAGTGTCATCCCCATGGTAGGCACAGCGCTGATATGGGTTCCCATAGCCATATACATGGCACTGATGGGCAATTGGTTCCAAGCCATCGGCCTGGCACTGTTCGGCGCCCTTGTCATTTCGCAACTCGACAACCTGATACGTTTCATCATTCAGAAGAAGATGGCGGATATCCATCCGCTCATCACCATCTTCGGCGTGGTCATCGGACTCTCGCTGTTCGGCTTCATGGGCATCATATTCGGTCCGTTGCTGCTTTCCCTGTTTTTCCTCTTTGTCGATATGTTCAAGAAAGAGTATCTGGAGAGCGGGAAATGATTACGAACGCTTTCTTCCCAGCTCTTTTCTTTTCAGGCAGAACACCGGCAGGAAGAAGAAGATGCCTATCACCGACATCACCAACCCGCCGATAGTACCGGCAGCCAACGGAAACCAGAAAGCCTCTTTGTCGGCACCGACCATAAAGGGGATGAACCCCAGTATGGTGGAGACCACCGTCAGGAAGATAGGCACCACCTTGGCGTTCCATGCCTTGGTATAAGCGCGTAGCGAGGTCAGGCGCGGAAAACGGCGGCGAATGCCGTTGTATTCATTCAGTATATAGATACTGGCATTCACCGTGATGCCGCACAGCAATACGAACGAGGCAAAACCACCCTGGTCGAAGTTCAGTCGGAACCAATAGAAAGTAAGGAACACCCCGATGTACGACACCGGAATCACGAAAATGATGGCAAGCGGCTGTTTCAGCGAGTTGAACAGGATGCCGGTCGTAAAGAAGATAATGGCCACCACAACCAGCAGAAACAGATACTGCTTGTTGTCCTTCTTGCCCCATCCCCATGAAGCGCTTTGCGACTCTGCCGTATATCCCATGGGCAACTGGGCATTGAACTCTTCCAGGTCGCGCTCCAGCATCTTATTGCCCATCTCGTTGGAACCGATGTATTCGTATTGCAGGCAGAGGCGGTATTGCTGCCGCTCCTTGGCTATTTCTTGCGGCATCTGCCCTTTCTCCACGCTTGCCAGTTCCGAGAGCTTGTAACTTTTGTCCCCATCTGTCCCGTACGGGAAGAACTGCATGGCCCAGATGTCGTACTCATGAGACTGGCGCGACGAGAGTCTAATCTTCTCCGTACCCTCTTCCGTCACCACCGAACCGATGTCCATATTCTTGCCGAAGATAGGTTGCACCGCCGCAAACAGTTGTTGCGCGCTGACTCCTTCCTGTATCATACGCTCCCTGTCCAGGTTGAAGTAGAACTCCTGGTAGTCGTCTTTCCACCACGAGAACTCCGAGTTGATGAGCACCTCCTTGATGCGGCGGTGTGTCAGTAGCTTCGCTTTCAGTTTCTCCGCCCACTCATAGAGTTCGTCGTAGTTGTAGCCGTACATCTTCACACGATAGGAACCCGCACTCTCGCGCACATCGTTACTGAAGCCCTGGTCTTGCAATCCGTAAATGCCCCAACTGCCGCCGCCCAGTTGCAATGCCTTGCTTATCATGTTTGCCTTCAACGTATAAGGGAAACCGCTGTTCTGATACTCCTTCTTAAAATAGACATTGATGCTTGCCCGCCGGGGACTGTAGATGGAAGTATGAAACTGCTTGATTTCCTTAAACTCGCTGAGATAAGTCTCCATCCGTTTCACCAACGTATTCATCTGCTCCAGCGTACTTCCGTTCGGCAGGTTCGCATTGGCATAGAGCACCACTTCCTCATTGCGCGTAAAGTAACTGCCTTCGTACACTTTCTGCACGAACAGGCGCAACGTGCCTCCCAACGCCTTGTCTACCAAAGGTTTCACAGTCTCCTTGTAGGTGTGCGAGCCGAAGGTCTTGTTATAGAGTTCCTCCCACTTTCCCGCTCCTTCCACCTTCTCCGGAAGCAAAAAGACCGGCAGACCGAATCCCAACAACAGCAATATGCAGACTGCCCACCGCCATCGGCAAAGGAAACGGATGAGCACGGCATAGTAACGGGTGAAGTAGACCGGAAAACGTTTGGCAAACTTCCGGATGCCCGCCATACGCCCGCTTCGTCTTGTTCCAAACGGCCAAAAGCCCCTTCTGCGTTTTTTCGCATCCGTCCGTTTCACCAGCCCGATTTTCTCTATCATGGCAGGCACGAAGAACAGGGACACCAACAGCGATACAGCCAGATTGATAATCACCACTGCCGCAAAGTCCTGCAAGTTCAGCCGTATCTTGTCATCCAGGAAGAAGATGATGACCAATGCCCCCATCGTAGTGAGCGTAGCTGTCAGTACGGACATAAACGCTTTCAGGTTGCGGCGATGGAGAATATGGTCCGCCATCACAATGGTGCTGTCTATCACCAGGTTCAAGGAGACCGTGATGCCCGCCAGCGAATAGAGCTGCATCTCCAGCCCGAAAAGATAATAGAATATCAGCGCCACCGCTATGTTCACCGCCAGACTGGCGACTATCAGGAAAAGATATTTCAACTTACGGGTAATCAGCCACACGAATACCAGCAGAATCAGCACCGTCAGTCCGGTACGGAAATAGATTTTGTCCAGTTCCTCCCGGATGTATTCGGTAGCGTCATAACTCGTATGAACCTCATAGCCGGCAGGAAGCACCGTCTTGACAGCCTCCATTGCCTGCATCACCTCGTGGCTGAGCTGCAACTGGTTGGCAGTCTCCTCTGCCGTTACCGACAGGTAGATGGAGTTCAGCCCGTTGATGCGGTAATAGCTTTGGGGCGACTCCTCGATGTGGGTCACGCTCACCAGTTCGTCCAGCCGGATTACCTTCCCCGCAGCCGTAGTCACTATGATTTTAGAAGGTTCGAAACAGTCCGAAGCCTCATCGGGCACTAAAGCAAGACGTATCCACTGCTCTTTGCCATCCCCCGCATCCACATTGTGCGTACCCAAGAACTCTTTCCGGTAGTAGCGTCTCACCGCTTCCCGGATATCGGACAATGTGACACCCAACGTACGCAACTGTTCGCTGTCGTACTCCAACCGCCATTCCATCGGAGTCGCACCGTTCAGTTCCACCTTATATACACCGGCTATCTGCGCCAGGCGCGGTTTGATATGCTCCTCCGCATACTGCTGTATCAGTATCGGGGTAGACGGCGCGTTCAAGGTGAAAGACATGAAAGGCCGTGCCGCCTCCTTGTCCGGCACCTTCATCCGGATAGTGGGATAGCTGACCCCATCGGGCAGTCCGGACCACGTCTGCCGGATGACGGTAGCCGCCTCGAAGCGCACTGCATCCACGTCCGTATGCTTGTCCAGTTCGACGGTGATGCTGCCCGCCCCGTTGCCCGAACTGGAGTTCAGCCGTTTCACTCCGCGGATGCGCGCCAACATGGCTTCCAACTTGCTTGTCACCTCCATTTCAATGACCCGCGACGATGTTCCCGGCATACTGAAACTGACCGTAAATCCCGGCAACGTACGCGACGGATTCAGCTTGACCGGCAGAAGCGGCAGCAGAGCGACACCCACCAAAGCCAGGCAAACGAAGGCGACAATGACCGTAAAGGAAGAAGCGGATTTCATGGTTTTCTCAGTTATCATAATCAAACTTTTCCGACAGCGAGAACCCCGTGGCAAAGTCGTGCAACGTCAGTTTCCGTATCTTATAGTAATACAACCAATAGTTTTTCAACGCCGAAATGTAGTTGCGCTGCGCCTCCTGCTGGCGGTTCAGCGAGAGGGTCAGGCTGTTGATGTCCGCCTTGCCGATAATAAACCGTTGCCGGGTTTCGTTATAGGCAAGCACGGAGAGATCGAGCGCCTCTTCGGCACTTGCCACCATACTCTGCTGGACATTGAAGTCGGAGACGGTCATTATCACCTCCTCTTCAATGCTGATTTCGCTCTGCCGGGCAGAGGTCTTCACCACGTTGAGGCTGTTGCGCGCCATGTTGTATTTTCCTTTCCTCACGCCCCAATCCACCAACGGAATAGACACACTGACCGAAACCATCTCCTGCTGCATGGGATGCTGATACGCCCTGCCAAACTTCTCCGCCACCTGGTTGAAACCCACACTGGCGTTGATGCTCGCATTGAAGCGCGACTCCTTCCTGGTCCTGTCCACCTTCTGCTCGGCTTCCAACACATTCTGCCGAAGTTCGAGGAAGTCCGGGTTGTTTGCCTGTGCCGCCGTCAGCGCCGCGTCTACCGGAATGGTCAAGGTCTGCGGCCTGCCGGGAAGCTCCACCCTTATCTCCGTATTCTTCTCTAAGTTCAGGAAAGAAGCCAACGAGAACATGGCACGCTTCAACGAGCTTGCCGCATTCTGCAACGTATTGCGCGCGTTCACCACATCAAGTTTCAGCGTCAGCAGGTCGGCACGGCTGATGGAAGCAATCTTCAGCCGTTGCATACCGATGCGGTAGAGCGTATCGGTGGATACCGCGTTTTCCTTTGCCAGGTCATACTCCGCCTGCGCCATGGCAAGCGCAAAAAAGTAGGTGGTGGCTTGTTCCGAAACTTTCTCCGCATTATAAATATATTCCTTCTTGACTTTTTCGTATTTCAACGGTTCTATTTTCCGTTCCCATCGGAAGGGGTTGTAGCCCACCAGGCTCTGCGAATAACCCAAACGCACCGGAACGCTCGTGAACTGCGTGTATTTATTGCTGCCGAAGCTCCGCATATATCCCAGTTCCGTATCCAGATAGAACGTACCGCCCGTCAGGTCAAGGTTCTGCCGGATGGCAAGGTTGCCATACGCATAGAACGACTGCTGACTGCGGTACACATCCAGGTCATGCTCCGAGTCGTAGCGTTTGGTGATGTCCCGGTTATACTGCGCCGGGGTCATGTTCAGCGTCAGGCTGGGCAAGCGGTTCGCCTTATAAGTGCGGTACTCCCAATAGCCGGACAGATACATATTCTTGGTACGGAACGCTTCCAGCGAACTGTCGTTCGCCATAGCGATGGTCTGCTGCAAATCCAGTGTAATCCGGCGTTGCGCGGCGCAAGGAAGCGCGCACACACACAACAGAAGCATAAAATTCAATCTTTTCATATATCAAGCAGTTTTCTTCTTATAAATGAACCAATATATCAGCGGGATAATGAACAGGCTGACCAGCGTCCCGACAAACATGGCACCTATCATGGCGATGGAAAGCGGCTTCTGCAACTCCGACCCCATATCAGCCGAGAACAGCAGCGGTACCATCGCGAATATCGTCGTGAGCGACGTCATGATGATGGGGCGCAACCTTCTCCGTCCCGCCTCGTGAATGGCTTCCAGCAACGGCATACCGTTTTTCCGCAGCTCGTTGATAGCATCCAGTTTCAGGATGGAATCGTTGATGATGATGCCGCACGTCACAATCAATCCGATGGCCGACATCAGGTTCAGCGTATGCCCGCACCCCCACAGCAGCAACAGGGCGAATGCCACGTCGACGGGAATCTCCAACAGCACAATCAGGGGCTGCACGAAGCTCTCGAACTGCGCGGCAAGGATAAAATACATCAGCAGGATGGAGATAAAGAGGATTACCACCAGCTCGTCCAGCATCTTGCGGTTGGAGAAGAAGCTACCGGAAAAGGCGATATCCCAGTCACCCGCAGCATCCGCCGTCCGCTTCACTTCCGCCATCAGCGGTTCCGCCTCCTTCACATCGTAAAAGCGGAAGGGGATGTATTCCCCGTTACGTCCCGCCGTAATGGTCTTCAAGTCTTCTGCCGGACCGACCCTTACCAAATCGCGCAACGGCACATATCCTACCACCCCTTTACTGTCGGGACGCGTCTGTATCAGCGTCTGCCGCAGAATCTCGTTCACGGTTTTCTCTTCGCCCACGATGCTGATGGGCAGGTATTGCTGGTAGGAGTGCAGCATCGCCACGCTGTTCTCCTTGAAAGCCGTCTTCAGTTCCCGGTACAGTTCGCTGTAAGCGACGTTATACAACAGAAGTTTCTCTTGCAGGATACTGATGTTCAGCTGGTTCTCAAAGGCTATTCCGGTCGGCGCCGTTCCCGTCCGTTCACCGAACTTGCGTTCCAGCGCCTGCAAATCCGCCGCTACCGGAGCCTTCTCCTTGTTGTGCGCATAGAGTTCGGCAACCACGTCCGCCTCTCCGGTCACAAACAGTTTCTCGAACACCGTTTCGAGCGGCATAAAGGTCACCACCGCCAAGGGATATTCGGCTTTCAGCCGCCGATACACCTCCTGCTGCAAGGGTTTTATCGCCGAAGGGCTTTCGGTCTTGAAATACAGTTCGGCTTCGGAAGACGAAAGCGCCTGTTCCCGGTTCAGCAGATAATCCTGCCGCCCCACTGCCGCGGTCTGCTCCACCGTTTCTCCTCTCAACACTTCGAACAGCGCGTCCACCCGGCGGCGGTTTTCATCCACATGGATGTTTTCGTTCCATTCCACGCGGGCTATCAGTTCGTTCTGGTCTATCTCGGGCATACGCTCCTTCCCGATAAAAAAGAAGAAGAACACGCAAAGCGGAATGGAAACGACACAGAAGGCCACACACAGCGTCTTGTGGGCAAACACCCAATCGACACCCGCATCGTAGAAGCGATCCAGCGTATGCTCTTTCAGCGGATTATTGATGCGCAGCCTGCTCCACCACGATTTCCGGCGTATTCCGATGCGGTAGACCAGCATATAGAGCACCGGCAAAAGCATGATGCCCGTGAAGTAAGAGACCAACAGCCCCACCGTCACCGAGAAAGCCTGGTCGTAGAACAGCGCCCCGGCAATGCCGCTCATAAATATCAACGGCACAAAGACGGAAATAGTCGTCAGCGACGAACTGAGCATCGGCGTTATCACCTCGCCGGTGCCCGTCACACAGGCACGCCGCAGCGAATAACCTTTTTCCCGATACTGGGAGATATTCTCCGTCACGATGATGCAGCTGTCTATCATCATGCCCAGCGCCAGAATCAGTCCCGACAGCGAAATGATATTGAGCGACATCTTGAAGAGGTAGAAGAACAGGAAGCAGATGACGATGGACACCACCATGCTCAGCCCGATGATGAACGGCGACTTGACATCGCCCAAGAACAGCACCGCCACGATGCAGATGAACAGGAAACCCAACGACAGGTTCTGCTGCAGGTTGGAGATAGTATAGTCCAGCAGTTCGGTCTGGTTGCGGCTGATACTGAAGTCGATGTCCGGATAGACCCGCCTGAAATAATCCATCGTGCCGGTAATGGCGCGCTTCATGTCGTCCATGTTCTCGTCCGCCTGCTTGATGACCGCCAGCGTCACCGCGCGCTTGCCGTTGCTCATCGAGACGCCCTCCTCCTCGACGGGCACAATGCCTATCCGGCAGAAGTCGCCCAGCCGGACGATATGTCCCTCCTTGCGCAGGAAGATGTTCCGGACATCCTCGTCCGTACGCAGCAAGGTAGAGAACTTGATGTTATACTCATAATATCCGTCGCGCACCGTCATGCTGCCCGGTTCCACGTTGTTTTGCGCCAGCACATTCTCGATATCCTCGATGGAGATGCCCAGCACCGCCAGCTTGTCCGGGTCGGGCACAATCTGCAACTGCCGCTCCAGCAGTCCCGTCACGTCCACCATCGCCACCTCCGTCAGTTGCTCGATGCGGCGTTTGATGACATTCTCCGCAAATTCGCATAAGTCCAGAAAAGCGCGTTCGTCGGTCTCGCCGTAAGCGCTGTCGTTCTTCAGCGTCAGGTTCAGGTAGAACACAGGGATGTCCGTGGCGCTCGCCTTCACCACCTTGGGGCGGTCGGCATCCTTGGGCAAGTAGTTCATGGCGGCATCTATCTTCTCGTTCACCTCGATAAAGGCGAGGTCCGTGTTCGTGCCATAGTCGAAGCTTAGGTGGATAATGCCCGCCCCGTCCCGTGTTTCGCTGTTCATATCCTTCAGCTTCGCCACCTGGATAAGCTGTTGCCGCAGGGGCTTCACCACCGTGTTCTCCAGTTCGCGTGCAGAGGTATTCGGTTCCGCCACCTGCACCGTAATCTCAGGTATGGCAATATCGGGCAGCAGGGAGACGGGCAAGGTGAAGTACGTCACCAGCCCCACAATGAAAAATGCCGTAAATGCCATCAGCACGGCAATCGGTCTCCGTATCAGGAAGTCAACCATTTTTTAAATTTATGATTTATAATTTATGATTTATGATTTTCACCGGTGCCTCATGTGCCAGATTCACATTGCCGGTCACGATAATCGTATCTCCTTCCTCTATCTTGTCCGTCTGCGGAGCTCCCGTCACCAGAGTGTATTCATTGGCATTCTCCAGTCCGGTCTGCACATAGTTCCAGCGGGCAGCGCCGTTCTTCAGCGTGAACACCACCTGCCTGCCCGAACGCAGCACCACGGCGCTTTTCGGAATCACCAGCTGCCTGCCCAACGAGCGGTGCACATTCACCCGCACGTTCATGCCGCTGAACAGTTTTCCCTTCCCGTTCACAGCCGCCTTCACCTTCACCATTCCCTTGTCGTCCACTATCGGATTTATCTGCACAATCCGTCCTTCATAGCCGGAAGCGGCATCCGAATAAGGCGTGACAAGCACCTTGTCGCCCACTTTGATTAGCGGCAACTCGTTCTCCAGCACCGTGAAGTCGGCCTCCATGCTTTGCGCGCTTACAATGCTGCAAAAGGTCTCCGAGGTGTTCACGGCATTATAAGGTTTGGAGAAGAGATTCGCCACCACCCCGTCGAAAGGCGCCGTCAGCGTGGCGTGCTCCTCTTCGTATTTGGCAAGTTCATATTGGGCAAGATTCTGTTCATAGCCGCTCTTGGTGCGTGCCAGTTGCATGATGTCGGCAGGCACCTTCTCCATATCGTCCACCGGATATCCCTGTCCTATCAGTACATCCTGCAACTCCAGTTTCGCCCTGTCCAGTGCGTCCTTCGCCTGCATGGTCTTGTTCGCCAGACGGAACTTGTCGAGTTCTGCCAGTTTCTGCCCTTTGCGCACATACTCGCCGTTCTTCACATAGATGTGCGCGACGATGCCCCCGGTCTCAAAACGCAAGTCCGCCAATCCACCGGCAACCACTTTCCCGTTGCTCACCAATTCATGTTCAAAGACCCGTGGCTTCAACACCGCCACCGTCACTTCGTTATCACTATCCGGAAGCACGGTTGCCACGCCCTCCTCCGCACCATTCTCCCTTTTTCCGCCGGAGCAGGCACCCAACAACAAGAACATAGCATATAGTAGATGCCGGTAATTTTGCGTTCTCATATCCATCTTGTTTTTCTATTAATATTATTGTTTACAAATCTATACTATTTTTCGATAACATCCTATTTTTCTGAAGCTTTTCCGGCAGAGGAAATTTCATTAAGACAAGATTAGTATCATATCCATGTAATCGGTGGAGCACACGAATCGGATGACCGCATCATATCCCTGTCCCGATACTTTTCCGTTACAATCGTCCGCCGTTACAACAAGCAACGAATCCTTGTAAACCGCCAAAGCATCCATATCACCCGGATTCTTAATAAACGCACAATATTTGTACCCCTTTATCCCATAAAGGCTATCTATTTCCACATGGCTAAACCAAAAATTCTCCGCACTCCTTGAACAGGAGGCAATCATAGAAGAACCGACACGAAATATCCTGTCATTTATACTATTCCAACTGGCAAAAACGCCCAATAATAGGATTGCGGACAAGATTCCTATAAACATACACTGCTTTTTCATTTTTTCAACGTATAATAAGATTGACTTTAACCCACTTCGGCATAGAAAACTAATATAGGATTATCATCTTCATTAGTATTTAACTTCTCCATTTTCTTTCTTAATTCCATGGAACAATCCATTGATTTATATTGCTCTTCCCACTTTTCTGCAGAAACAACAAATAATATGCAATTATCTTCTCCATCGTGTGGAAAATAATCACTCGCCATTAACAAAGTGTCATCTTTATAGAGAATATCGTTATCTTTCTGTAAGAAATACAAACCACCCTGATTAGAACGAAAGACCAAATGTTTATCGGTCTCTCTAACGGAGTTTATACTATAGACAATTTTCCCTTTTGCGACCTCTGTAAAAAAATCCATCGGATTAGAGGTCGATTTCTTTATCAAATCCTCACTCAATTTGAAAGTCGGAAAATCCAATTGATAATGAAAAGAATATTCATTGCCCTCCATACAATATAGATTATAGTCAAGAAGAGCATTAAACCAAATCCGCTTACTTCTCACCATCTGCCGCCCCTTACTCCGAATAGGGAAATTAACTTTAATGTCATTATTGATACGATTCCATGTTTTATCTTTCAGGTTGTATATACTAAATGTATAAGGATAACAGGAATATCCTTCGATTTTGTTATAAAAAAGAACTTCTCCTTGGTGACAAGTTATATTCTCATACATGCTATTTTCTAATTTGATTTCTGATAAAAATTTCCCTTGCAAATTGAAAAACAATAATTTGTAGTAGTCATTGTAAATCAATATTTGGTTTGAAATCTCATCAAACGCAATATCTATAATGTGTTTAGATTCGCCCGGGCCGTTACCGAATTTACAAATATTCATTTTCAATTGTCCTGTATGTGTATCAATCAAAGATACGGATTGATTGTCAGACAATAGTAAAAGATAATCTTTCAATCTTATAATTTTCCTTATCTCTGAGATAAGGAATGACTCAGTAGTTTCAATCGGTATAATACTTTCTACTTTAAAATTGTTTTTAAAATAGTTGGATTCTATTGTTGAAGCATTCAATAAAATGGGGTCACTTTTAGTTACTGTTGGTTTCGTTGAACAAGCAGATAGTAACATTGTAAGAAAAAAAATAGTATATTTCGACATAATCAAAAAGTTAAGATAAATATATCAATATTATAGCCCTACATCGAAAGATGATTAAGAACCTGTTTAATTTTTCTTCGAAAAGTTTTCATCAGTTTCTTTAACTGTATAATGTTTCACTAAATATAATGTACCATCTTGACATTTTGTCTCCTCACCTAAATCTTGTATAAAGACATCTGCAACCTTACCATCATCTAATTCATCATCATTAGCCAATGCTTCCATATTTGCCAACATCAAATCAGACATGGAATCTGCTTTCTGATTTGCATAAACTCCATATCCTGCCACTGCCACAAATGCTGTGACAAAAGCTATTTTTATTATCTTTTTCATGTTTGGTTTAATTTTAAATTAATCTTATGTTTTTATCTTCCGTATCTATCCTTTCAACGGAAAAGCAAATGTTTTGCTTATTCAAACTAAACTATTACTTTTGCCAAGACCTCCTTTCTTTAGTGGGTTATGGAACGGACAGTAAGTTTTGCTGCAACAAAGACCCACACTGTCCGTTCCTCTTAATAATTATCTCTCTTACGGAAAGACTTGCTTTCCGCCCTTATAATAGAATGCCCGTTCTTCCTTGCCGCGAGAGTAGTTTCGTAACCAAAGCAGGGCGTTGTCCGGCACGTTGTCATATTTCAATACATAGTCCGTAGCGGTCTGTTTGCCCAATGAACGCCAACCGCCCGCCCCGTCCGGATACATCCGATATAAAGTCCGCCTATTGGGTTCATACACCGTATACCCATGTCCGCCCGTCGGACTCAGGGATGTAATCATACTCATTTCGTTGGGTCCTTGCCCATAAGCACACCCTTTACCTATATATTTCCCATCCTTTACGTTTACAAAATGTACCAGCGAGTCCATTTTTGTATCACTGATTGCCATGATGTCACCCGACAACACCAGTTTATTAGGCATCCCCAACAGAATATCATCCTCACAAACCAGCGATAGCGAGATTTCAAATCTCTCCACTCCCGTTTTTGAAGCACGAGGAGTACAAGACAACAATCCCCCTGCTACAAATATATATACTAACAGTTTTGCTCTTTTCATATCGCGTATCTTCATTTATACTCTAATCCACATCTTTATCTGTAACCTCCAACTTCTCCAGCTCCTCCCTCATTTCCCGTATCGCCGTCGAGTTCACTTTCGGCTTTTTCGTCAGCACAATCCGTTTTATCTCCTCGAACTTCTCCGGCTGCCGGAATCCGGGCTCCGCGTACAGCTTTGCCAGCAGGTAATAGGGATATATCCTGCTGGGCAGGCGGTGTGTGGAGCGTAACAAATATTCCTCAGCCTTTTCGTATTTTTTCAGTTTTTGGTAATTCTTACCGATTATATTTAGTATCATCGGATCGCAACTACGTAACTCAGCCTTCTTCAAGATGCGGTTGGAAGCATCGTATTCTCCTAACTTGTGCAGACAACGGCCATATTCAAAGAGAAAGTGGGGACGGGTCTTCAGTTGCGGATACAACCTTTCATATTCCTTTCTCATACTATCATTAGCCCCTACACCATACAGTGCCCGGTATTGTGCCCACTCCTCGCAAGACTTGTACGCACTATGCCGTACCAGCCATCCTCCCCCTATACCAGCCATAACACCCAGCAAAAGTATCCATTTGCGCGAAATCTCCGATAAACAAGCCACTAAAAGAAGTAGCAAAGTGACCCAAAAACAGGGATACGCCAACGGATAAGAGGAGAAAGAGAAAACCGCCAGCGAAAGCAAGCTCCCGCAGATATCAATGCGCCGCCACAACATACCGCAGTAGAAGTATGCACCCACCGTTATCAATGCAAACAGCAATATCGGAACTCCACACTCCACCGCTATCTGCAAGTATTCATTAAAAGCATATTCCGGGCTGCCCGCCACACGCTCCTCGTCAACACTGTATGCTCCTTTGGCAAAGTACGCCTCTTGCGCCCACCCGTATGCGGCGGCAAAGTGCCCCCCTCCATATCCGTCAAGCGGTCTTTGGGCGACGGCAAGGCTGCTGATTTTCCATAAGAACAGCCGCCCTCTTGCTGAATCTTCCTTTATATGGTAAACGGCCACACTGCCCACCGCCAACACGATGCCGCACAGCACGCCAGCCAACGCCACCCGCATCCGATGTCGCTTCCAGGCTTGCTTCAGACGTTTGCCCCACGAATAGTGCCAGCCACACACCCACATTCCCGAGCAACCTGCCGCCAACCATGCCGAACGGCTCATGCCTGCCGGAAGCACGCACAAAAGCAGGAACAGCACGCCTCCGGAAAGGTAATATCCCGCCCGTTCAGCCAGTGAACGTTGCTTCACGGCACCCAACCGCAGCCATTGATGCAGACAGACCGGGAATGTCAGGGCAAGATAGCCGGAATAGGGGCCGGGGTTGTAGAAAGACCCCGTCACCGCATAGAGCGAATGGGTGGAAGAGGCAAAGCCGTAAATCTGCCGCAATCCCCATACCGCTTCCACCCCACCCAATAAAATAAGCCCCCACGCCACCGACCGGTGAAAGTAGCGTACCCCTTCGGTCGAGAGCAGCACGGACAGCAATGTACAGGCGGCAAATACCAAGGCACCCCACCCGCACCACAGCCATTGATAAGAGACATCACCGGCAGGTATGTGGGGAGAATAGGCGCAGACACAACTTAGCAACAGCACACAGCCCGCCGACATCAACAGGACGGAAGTACCATCCCTCAACTGTACCGGTGAAATGCCAGGCATCACGATTCTATATTTTATAAATCTTTTCATTCCTTATCAATTCATATTTTTTTGAATATCCGTTCCCACCGCACTTTGCCACTCTTCTTATCACGCGAGAACCACACAAACCTGCCCACTCCCAAGATAAAGTCTTCCGGCAGTATCCCCCAGTTACGGGAGTCATAAGAATCGGACACGTTGTCGCCACGCATGAAATAATAATCCTGACGGAAACGGTACGACCGAATCGCAGAATCGCCCAACAAGATTGTGCCTCCCTTGCGGGTCACCTGTTCTCCCGTCTCATACGCTATACACTTGCGATAGTCCCTATAACTCAACGAATCTATCGCCAATTCTTCTCCCCGGCGGGGAAGATAAACCTGTCTCTCCCTCGCCTTCGCCTTCCACTTGTATGTCTCTCCCGGAACAGCCACGCACCGTTTACAATAATAGAGCTTCGACTCAAGCCGCATCCGGTCTTTGCCCGAAGCGTAAGGAAAATTGAATACCACCACATCCCCCTTGCTAACCTTGCGTATCCCCTTTTTACGGTGTACCGACAAGTGCCCGCAACTGTCCTCCTTCCAAACCCGATACCCCGGTATTTGCAAAGAGGCAATGATGTAATCGCCCTTTTGCAACGTGGGAGTCATCGAACCGGTAGGTATCACGCAAGATGCGAAAATATACAGACGCATCAATACGTAACATTGGAACAATGCGAATGCACATAGCAACGTTTTACCGATTTTCTTGAGAATGTTCATCTTCTTTTTTTCCCTTACTTTTTATTTTAAGCAAACAAACATCTATTTCGAGACATATCTTTTAAGATACTCCTTTGTCTTATCCGGTAACTCTTTCTGCGGAACAAACAGATCCGACACATTACCAGATTCGTCTATCCGGAACAAATAAGGAACCATAAACTTATCGAAAACAAGCGGCAACGTATCAACTCTAAATATCGGAGAATTAAATAAGCTGTTACGCATCACGTGTATATCCCTTACCGGGACATTGGCCAACAGAAATACGGTTTCTACATCAGGATATCTTTCTTTCAGTTTCGCCAATTCCGAAATAGTAAATTCAATGCACTCTCTACAAGCATATACCGAATATCGTACCACAATCTTTGAAGAAGAGACAACACTCGACAATAAGACCGGCTTGTTTTTTGAATTTACAATTTGTAAATCCATATCTAAAACGGTATCTTTGAAACAAACTTCACCGTACAAATCCTTATAAGATATCGCTTGCTCCACAACCGGCTCGGCATTCTTCTTCGTAGGAGTAGGACTTGTACATGAGCATAGCAATGCGACAGCCCAACACGACACCCTTAAAATCAGTCTTATTTCCTTTTTCATTTGTTCTTATCCAATATCTTTTTATCCACAACCAGCAATCCGCAGTTCTTCTCCATGTCTTCCTTATCCTCTACAGCCATCACCAACTGATTACCTATAATCTTAAAGAACGGCAGGACTTTGTACCGCTCGTCTTTGAACTCAAAGATTTCGGGATGAAAAGTCTTTTGAGAGAACCGGCACAAACAAATACGGCCTGCCCAAGAGAAAATGAAATAGATGTAGTCGCCATCTATCTGATAGAAACGGCACATCGAAGCGCTTTTCTTAATATTTTTCTTTTTTCCCAAATACATCGACCGGGCGTATGCATCTTTCTTCGCCACATCGGCGGGGACAGCATGGTCACCAAAATCAATGGCACACATGGGATATACCGTTTGCCCGGCCACCGTAAAAAGGGTATCTTTCAACGGTTCCCAATACAAGATACGTTTGCTGTCGGCACTCGCATAGAGCCAGTCGGAAAGCCTAAAACCACTTTCCACCAAACGTCCACCCAACGTATCCTGAGCCGTGAAATCGCTGTTCCATATACTGACCGAAGGAGTCCGCACATTATCTCCGCCACGATAGCCATTGACACACACATAACGGTCCTTACCCAACGGGATAATACCCACAGGAGAAGGGGCGTGAGGTTCTACTGTGATACGCTGTCTATTTTGCAACTGTCCCTGCGAATTGAACGACAATACCGTTTTTACATTCCAATCATAGATACAGATGTTACCATCTTTCGTATAGACACAAGACATATCGGTGTATTCGTTTGCACCCTGTCCTTTCCCTGAAATCTGATAAAGGTATTTCCCACTTTTATTAAAAGCCTTGACCATCCCCCTTGACCATATAAAGTATTTGTTGTCCAGTTCATACAGACCACTGATATCATACAGCAGGGAATTATTGTTTGTTTCCAGCGAAACAATCTTATTAGTGTCCATTGGAATGGCATGAGCGGTGTTAATGTCAATGCCCAACCGTTTAATCTCTACATTTTTTTCCTGAGAAGTACAGGATGCCAACAATGTCATAGACACCGTAATTGATAAATAATAATATAAACGCATAACTAAATTGATTTTATTTTTCTTACAAATGCGACATAATTTCCAACAAGCAGTAACGTCTTTAGGTTTGTACACGAACGAGTTTCATTATGTTCCGTACAAATACAATGTAGCAGCTGATACCACTAAAATCAAAGACAATAACATTAACTGAGAAAAATGTATAAGCTTACTCATAATAAAGTCTATTTAAATGTATATTTCAAGATTACTGGATTACTTTCTGCATCTATCGAATCATAAATCCGTTGATTCTCTTCGCTCAGTTCATCCCTGTTGACTATTATTGGTAAAAACATTGTCTCTACAAAACAATAAACTGCCGATTCATCCATGAAAGTGGGCGTCACCCGATGTCCTTCTTTGAAAGAATTAAATACTACACTACTACTGTTTTTTTATCGTAGATTAACGTCCACATTTTGTTGTGCAAATAAAACTGCGTCATATAATATCGAGAATTTTCAACATAAACAATGAATATCGTTGCATATTGTGAGCCGACAGTCTTATTATAATTCATATAATAAGGAATATCCTTATCAGATTCTAAATCTGTAATGTCAAAATTGTATTTCCCGAAATTCCATTGGTATTCAGGAGACAATTTATTATCTTCAAACGTAAATACATCCCCATTGTATGTTTGGGCAAAATGAACTTTATCCTCAAACAAATAGAATGGTGTGTAAGTATGGTGATAAGGTGTCGAGAAGAACAGGAATGTAGGCTTGTCATATAATTCCGCTACTATTTTCTTTTGCTTGAAATCATACGCCAACATCTTATTATTTTCCCTTGCCTGGCAAAAAAATAAGTAGACATCAGAAGAAACAGAAATAAAATGATGTGCCACAAAAGGTAAATTAACGCGTCCCTTATAATTTTCACCCATACTGTCATATTTGAGAATACCGCCCATCGGATTTAATAATTCCAAATCACCGGTAAATCTGTTTATCTGTAAATCTACAATATCGGTATATTCTCCGGGACCATTTCCACGTTTATCCATTATCTGAAGAAGCTTACCATTATTTTGATCAAATATGAAGACCTTTTTCTGTCTACGGTCCAATACATAGAGTTTATCCTTGTACCATTTCTGTTCAGATACTATCTGTATCAAGGCTTCACTACTGGAATCAGTTGGAATAATCTTTAACTCCGAAAAATAATCATTAAAAGAGGGAGAGGTTAGATTATCCAAATCTATATCTTTTACATATTTTCCCATCCTGTCTTCACCTAATGGATGATACCCACAGGATGATAGGAGTAATACTCCAATAAGTAACATTATACTTTTCATAATCATATCTTTAAATTCATCCATAAGGGATGGCTTATAATACGAATGCACATAGCAGCACTTTACCGATTTTCTTGAGAATACGCATATTTCATTTATGAACATTTCCTACATCTGCTTTTATTTTTAAGCGTATCGGATAAGTTGACAGATTATGAGATACAATAATTGTTTTTGAAGTATATCCTAAACTTTCAGGAGTAAATTCTACAACTATGTTCCCCGCTTTTCCTGGTGACAAAGGATCCCTCTCCCAACTGGACACCAAACATCCACACGAAGATTCCACATTCTGAATTACCAACAATTTGTTAGTAGTATTTGTATACTTAAACTCTACTTTATATTTCTGTCCTCTCACAACCGTGCCTAAATCTTTATTCTTTTCATCAAATATGTCTACATTGATTTTTTCCCATTCTCCTAATTTAGCAGAAAATTGAACTAAATATTCTTGCAAAAATTCCGGATATTGTTGTGAAGGCGTGAAGAAATATCGTCCCTTGAAGTCATTGTCAAGCAAAAACAAATAAGGATTTTTACTTTTCTCATTTTGCTCAGATAACATCTCAACGTCATTCATCGGAACTAAAAATACAGGAAAAGCTATATTATATTTTTTCACAGCCATCCGCAACATTCGCAAATTATTATAACTTGCAAAACCTACAATATTTTTTTCTATACCTGACTTACTAATTAATTCTATAGAAGATTTTATACAATTTTCACAACAAAACTCACTAAACCTAAAGACTAAACGGGGTTTCACAAAAACACTATCAATTCTCTGTATATTCCCATTTATATCTTTAAGAGGATAATAAGGAAATAATGAGATTTCTTTTGCACGTAAAAGATTTGACACGGTATAGGTTGATACATTTTTCAATAAGTCCGTATTACTTTTATCAGTATTACCTATACAATTCTCCATACCCATAAAAAGTAAAAAGTATATAAACGCTTTCTCAATCATTTTTTTATTTCAATTTTATCCTGATAATAACAGGGTTATCAAAATCATGCAGATTGTTACAAATACCTCTCAAATAAGAAGACAAATTTATTTTCTTTTTCAAAAGTAATTCCGGTTCCCCTATCAAGTACAGATACTCCTCATCAACACAAGCAATACTGACAGACAAGGTATTCTGATTAAAATCGTCCAATAAGAAATAACCGGGATTATGGACTAATCCCTCTCTCTTATCTACATAAGCCAAACCTATCAATCCCCTAGAATAATTAAAAAACATATAGTTCGTATTCTCATAAAAAGCACCATAAAGAGTTGTCAATTTTCCTTCTTTCACAGTCCTTTTCATCTTGTCCAAATCCACCGGCTCTTCGAAGTTTGGGGTGTAGGTATTGGTAGTAAACTCTATACGATATCGTGGACACAATCTACCAAGAGTATCTATAGAAAAAATTTCGGGAGATAAAAACTCAGTCAATAGAATCGTATCGCCATAAAAAGTAAAATTATTGGAAGAGAGAGGTACTTTAAGAAAACTTTCATCGAATTTATACGGTAAGTACTCGTTGCATACATTTTTGTTCTGCAAAGTCGCATACCTATAAGATTTCGGGAATACATCCTCATAAAACCTCATATTTGGTAATCTGCCCAAATAACAATATTTCCAATCTCCTTTTACTGCAAAAGAAGACATTATAAAAGGTACATCCAATTTTTCTACCAACTCCGATGTGGCTGAATATTCATAAAGTGCTTGTCCCCTATCCGAATAAACTACCATATTCCCACTCTCCATATCCAACGTAAAATCCGCAATATTGAAATATTCATCAGGAGCTTCACCTTGTTTACTAAGCCTATAACGAAACTTTCCGTCTTGTCCAAAACAAAAGACCGTCTCTGAAAGTCTGTCCCAAATATAATACATATCTTTCCAAACAATCAAACGAGTTATCTCCCCTATTAACATATCGTCTTCCGTTTGTAAAGGAATATATTCTACGCTTTCCGCAAACATAGATATTTTTCCCGGTTCTTTTTTATTAATATTATCAGGATTTATTGTAACAACCTGAAACAAAGAATCATTGATTACCATATTTTGTAATGCCGTGTTCTTTTTGCAAGACATTAATAAAGGTAATACTAATACATATATTAATTTCTTCATATATTTATTTAGGGATAAGAATTTAAGTATAATGAATATTCATATTTTTCTTGTGAAAGTTGAAAATGATTCGTTTAATCATTCAATCCATTTCTCACTATCAAATCAAGAAATAATGAATATTCATTATTCTATCATTTAATGGTTCTAATTATAAATATTTATTAGTTCTTAGTGCAACGGTAATAATCGCATCTTTGATTGGAATTTCCCGTATATATACACTCGTTACGTGTTCCCGGAAAATCAACTTCATCAATATAGTCAAATTCACACGACATACCTCCCAACCAAGGAACCCAATCAGGGATTGTGAAACCAATTTTACACTCGTAAGTTTCCTTAATAGTACAGTTCTCCGTTTTATTAACATATCCGACCCAAATATTATTACTCGTTTCACCATCATTCATGTCATCTTTTTCATCTTCTCCCCTTGCTAATGATTCAACGCTGTTCAATGACAAATTTGCTAACTTGGAATTTGTTTGAATAGCACAATATGTTGTATACCCAGCAAACAATATTACTGCCAATAAGAATAACATCAAATTTACATTTTTCATATTTTACAAAATTGAACATTTTACTTTTCTCTTTAAATTCATCCTGTATTTATCCTTTCAACAGGTTAAAGCAAACATTTTGCTCATTTCAAACTAAACTATTACTTTTGCCAAGACCTCCTTTCTTTAGTGGGTTATGGAACGGACAGTAAGTTTTGCGCCAACAAAGACTCGCACTGTCCGTTCCTCTTTAATAATTATTTCTCTCTTACGGAAAGACTTGCTTTCCGCCTTCATAATAGAACGCCCGTTCTTCCTTACCGCGAGAGTAGTTTCGCAACCAAAGCAAGGCGTTGTCCGGCACGTTATCATATTTCAATACATAGTCCGTAGCGGTCTGCTTGCCCAATGAACGCCAGCCGCCCGCACCGTCCTGATAGAACAACTCGTAATTGTCACCCACACGTATGAAGTTGTCATCATTCCTCGGGACATATACGATGCTGTTCACCTCCACCGGAACACCGTAATCGAAAGTCACCTTCTCTCCACGACGGTCCGAATAGTAGTGGGTCACCCAATCATCATCCACCATCCACCGGATTTGTGTCACCTGTTTCCGCCCGGTCACCGTGTCGGGCGTAATATTGACCGGCATCAGGCGTTCCGTTGTCGAGGTGTCCCGATACAGCCAAAACTCGGCTATCTGTATCCTGCGCGTATGGCGGGGAACAATACGGAAATAGCGGTAACGGGCGGGCTGTTCCAACACTACGCGGTTGTAATTGACCAGCGGGGTGTCCACCACATGGTGTATCAGGCGGGCGTTCCTAAAGTCTTTCCGGTTGTCCGCCTCTATTTTCAATCCTTGTATATGGTTCATATACGAACGGATATCCCCGCGTACCGGATATTTTCGGCGGACTTCCCGGTATTGCAGGTGTGCCGTGTCCGGTATGAAGAAACGCGCCACGGAGTCCTCCACCTGAAACGCGTAATAAGCCGGGGAGACCTTCTTCCGGTCGCAATAGACCGGTTGGTAAATCACATTCTTTTCCAATCCTTTGAACACGACACGGCCGTTGTCGATGTCCGCTATGTCCACCGGTTCATAGGCACGTCCCGTCCATATAGCCAGGTACATATAGCACTCTTCCGTACGGAACTTCACCGGCAGCGCCACCGACACGTCGCCCGTATAGTCTGCCGTCACATCCCGCAGGAAAGGGTTGGAGAAGAGGGCGGGCACCGTCTTGTCGGTATACACGCCCTTGCACTTTTCCGGCTGGACGCCAAAGTAGTGCCGGTATACTTTCCCCATCTTGCGCTTACCCATATAACCGCGCTTCATCTCCTCTTCCACATAGTTGAAGGGGACAGGACGTTTGGTGGTGTCTATCAACGCACTCCAGTAGTGCTTGCTCTGATAGACAGGCGAGCTTTGGTACATATCCGTCATCACCGGGATGCCCAGCGCACGCAACGTATAAGTGGCGATGTCGCAGTTCTCGCGGCAAAAGCCCACCCGGTGTTCCAACAGGTAAGAAGCCCCCAAATGCGGCAAGTCGAAATCCTTGTTGCTCGTAAATTTCTCCGCTTTCAGGTAGGCGACGACCGCCTTTGCAGCTTCCACCACATCGTTCCCCTGATACAGGGAGTCGAGCACGGGGGCGTAACGGTCATGATAGTCCCTTCGCCATGCCTCTAAAGGCTCGTCGTCTATCCGGTAGGGAAGGATGTATTCGCAGAACTCGTCGAACGAGTAATGTCGGCTCCACGGGCGGCGTTGCCAGGTATCGAAAGCCAGGTCTATATTCTCTATCAGCAATTCTGCCGTCATCTTCCGTACGTCGCTCTCCCGCTGCCGCCGATTGAAATGTACCTTCTTCCAACGGTTCTTTACGGAGTCCTCGATAAACCCGTTATCCACAATCACCCCTTTCAGCACCTCCTTCAGGCTGTCTATCTCGGGACCTTTATAGGCATGGTAATAGGGCATATTGGCTATCAGGAACTTTGCCGCCTGTAGTTTCTGCGGCTCGTCCTTGTAATGGGAAAGAACTTTCTCCAGTTCCGCCCGGTTGTCACCGGCAAACTCCAGGCAGGCATCCACCCGTTTGTCCAAAACATCGCTACAGGCACTCAAACAGGTAAATGCCGCTATCATCCATAAAAAACGCCATACATTTTTCATACTTATAGATTCTCTTACTGTATCCACTTATATAATAAATACACTTTGAAGTGCCTGGTCTTCTACAGAAGCTGTTCCTCTTCTGTAAACGAAATCACCAAGCAATCAAAAACAGGTTTTAATTTTTGATAAAGTTGGCAATAATTTTCAAAAAGAGGTTATAATTGTGTATCAAATATTTGCAAATACCTCTCAAACTATCCACGAAACACGATTGAGACAGATTTGAGACAGACTTGAAACAGATTTGAAACATTTTATAAACCATCTACAAAAAAATGAATTACTTACATACCTTTATATGATTTCCTTTCCTGCCCGGCTATTCTGTTTGTCACTATTTTTTCCATTTTCCCCAAAAACGACACCATCTCTTCCACCCCGTTCAGAGCCCTTTCTGAACGGGATTTTGTCCGACACCGGGGAACGACTCGTTCCCCACCGGGGAGCACCGCCTTCGGCACCGGGGAACCCTGCCTTCCCCGGTGCCGGACAAAAGGGGCGGTTACGAGGGAAATAAGGATGTAAAGAAAAATGTTCGTCATGGCATATGCTCACTATTCTTCATTCTCCAACTTCTCCAGTTCCCTTCTTCTCTTCGATATTGCCATAGAGTCTACTTTCGGCCTTTTCATCAACTATCCATTTCATTTTCGTAAACTATATTTTAATATCACCGGGTTGTCTTCTTCCTGAATCTTTTTTATAGCCTCTTTCGCTTTTTCATCTGACAGTTTTTCTGTCACCATATATTCCAGCCAACCCCGCTCTGCAACTATATACCAATAATTATCATCTACAAAAGTCGGTGGCAGCAGCACCTTACCATCATGAAACTGGCATGAGTAAAGGTTAGAACGTCTTGACACCTTATCGTAAAGGAAAAGAGATTGTTTCCCTTGATACATAATAAAAGTAAATAGAAAATCCTTATTCTCGCCCCGATAAATAGGAAAAGCATAATTCTTGCTCCCCTTAATAATGTCTTCAAAAATAACGGCATGAGAATCCAATTCCTCAAAAGGAAAAGAATAATTTCCGAAATCATAACGAACCGTCTCGCTGATGCTACCTTCATTTCTGTCTATCTTATATACCTTATCATTAGGATAAGGGAAAGAGAAAAACACATCTTCCCCAGACTCATAAAAAGAATAAGACTGAGTAGTTCCTACTTTCAAGGAAGAAATAGAAATATAGCCTTTTACGCTTTCCACTATACGGTTTTGCTTGAAAGAATAAACAGTTATTTGATCATTCGTTTTGGACGAACGAGGAGAATAAAAGGCATACAATCCATCATTCAGACATTTAAAGGTACTGATAGGATACAATTTTCTCGGTATGTCCACTTCACCTATGAAATTGAATTTATCATCATACTTTCTGATTTTATATGCCGATACATCTAAAATCTCTATATGCCCGTCCTTCGATATCTCAAAATCAACTATACAATAATATTCCCCCGGACCATGCCCCTGCTTGCTTTTACTACTCCGCAAGAAAGTTCCGTCCTCATCAAAAATAAATATACAAGCCGCTTTTTTATCCAGTATATAGTATTTTCCTTCATAAAAAATCATTTTATCGCATCTGCTAAACAACGATGCAGTTGAACTTTCCAAAGGAATTACATCTACAGAAGAAAATAACGTCTCCATATCCAACCGTTTTGAATCATCCGGATTGATAGTCATGCAAACAGCATCCGCATCAACGATACAACCATGCCTATTTGCACATCCGCACAACACTCCAAAAAGGAATAAATAACAATATATATATTTATACATTTGATATATCCATTTCAAATTACCACAAACGAGTTCAAAATAGCAAATACAAGTTTTTGTACTTCAGATGATTTATCATAATAATCCTTTCGCAAATCCAGCTTGACGCAATGTACTCTTTTCCCGTCCTTTTCCAACAGATAAAAAACCTTGTACTCCATGGTACTTCCATCCATTTCTTTACTCTTCTTAATCCCCGTACAATACAGGGTGTCAGAAGACGGATAAGAGTTCTCTACCCGAACCGAAGGAGGAATCGTCAGTTTACGGGCTTCATCTAAAGAGACCACCGAACCATCGGCCTTTTCATACGTCTGAATATCAATGCCGATACAAGTCGGAATGTCATTCTTATCCTTTATGGGCGTGTGCCATGCAAAATAATAAATAAGATATGGTTTCACCCTACGCATTCCCGGTTCAACCCCATTGCCCGGCATACCGGGTTGCGGACACCATTCGGCAGGCAGCATCAGCGAATAGAATTTATTCTCTATCACTCTCCATCCGCCACCCTTTGCTTCCACAGACATTGGGAGCAAAAGCAATAACAATAAGAAACACTTCTCAATCCTACACATAATCAATTAAATTGAAGGTAAATCATACACATACAACTCGTTGTCAACCTGGCTGTCGACAGCATATATCTTATCAGCCTGTTCATCAACAGCTATCATCGACACTTTCCTGTCGAGCCGGAAACAAGCGACCGGTTTTCCTTCCCAATTCCAAACCTGCAACTCGCAACTTTCGATACCGGTATTGACATTCGTACATAGTACATAAATATAATCCTTTACGACACAAGGAGCACCGGTATAATACGCAGGCTGTTCCTGCACCGGCTTCCGAAAGTCAACCACACAAGGTTCGATTCGTACATCAATATCGTGCAAAATATTCATTTTTTCATCGTAAATCCTTAAGCGCTTGAAGCGGGAATAAAATACAATTACCCTTTTCCCGTCCGCACGGACAGCGCAAGTTTTCAAATAAGGGACAAACAAAGGAGGGTGATTGATTACCTCTTCCCGGTTCACCCATGACGGATACGTTCCTATCTCGGTCAATTCACCAGTCTTCCCATCCAACAAACAAAATTCCGAATCTCCTTCCAAGCGTCCCAATGTCAGATACATACTATCCGCCAAACTATAGAACCCGTTGTTGGCTACACCCTGTTTAAAAATACTCTTTACATCATGAACAGACAATCCCGTACCGTCAAAGCCTACCGTTTTGAGCAGATTGCTACCGACTTCAAATACTGTAAAACGGTTTCCACCAATCTTATGGAAACTTCTTGTATCCAACATAATAAATTCATCAGGTCCCTGTCCTCGCCTACCTGCATCGCCGATATAGCTGCCATCTTCTCTTCTAAAAAATGCGAACAAGTTTTCCTCTTTCTCTTTATAGACATATAAATAATCATCCAAGACCCCTATATATCGCGGCAACAAGATAGGAACCGGTATAGATACTACTTTAGCCTGCAAACTTCCCGTCATAGGAAAGGCAGACACCCGCTCCACCTCTATCGAACGCTGGGTACACGATAGACAAATACACATTATAGATAGTATAAAAATATTCTTCATGGCATATGCTCACTATTCTTCATTCTTCATTCTTCATTTATCCACCTCCAACTTCTCCAGTTCCTCCCTCATTTCCCGTATCGCCGTCGAGTTCACTTTCGGCTTTTTCGTCAGCACAATCCGTTTCATCTCCTCGAACTTCTCCGGTTGCCGGAATCCGGGTTCCGCATACAGCTTCGCCAGCAGGTAATAGGGATATATCCTGCCGGGCAGGCGATGCACGGCGCGCACGAACCAATCTTCCGCCGCCCGGTAATCTCCCATTTGCTGATGGTTCTTGCCGATGATGTTCAGTATCATCGGGTCGCTGCTCAGGGTCATCGCCTCTTCCAGCACCCGGTTCGACTCCGCATACCTTTCAAGCTTGTGCAGGCAATGCCCGTACTCGAACATGAACCCGTCCTTTGCTTTCAACATCGGATAGAGCCTTTCGTAATCTTTCAACGCCGCCTCGTAAGCCCCCGCACGGTAGAGTATCCGCACGTTCACCTCTTCGCGGCAGGCATCCAGTATCCGGCGGTCGTCAGCCAGGCGGCAAGCCCCATACGCCGCCACCGCCAGCGCCCCTATCACCCAGGTCTTCCACCCAGGCCTCACCACGCACAGCAGCAACAGCGCGACCAACACGACCCTGAACGCGGGAAACAACAGCGGATAGGACGAAAAGGAGAACACCGCCAGCGAGATAATCGCCGCACACATCCCGTACTCCTCCTGGCGTATCCCCCGCCAAAGGCAAAGCCCTATCACACACACCACAAGCACCGCCGCCGGTATCCCATGCTCCACCGCCACTTTCAGATACTCATTGAAGGCGTATTTCGGGCTTCCCGCCACGTGTTCCTCCCACCAACCGTACGAGCCCTGCGCGAAATAGCGCTCCTGCGCCTCCCCGTAGGCACCCGCGAAGCTTCCCGCTCCATGCCCGCACCAAGGCTTCTCCGCCACGGCGTGGCAAGCCACCTTCCACATCAGGAACCGCCCTTTGGCGGAATCCTGTTTGATGGAACACATCAGGGCGAACGCCAGCAGCAGCGTCGTTACGACGGCAGCCACAGCCAGCCATGCACGTTTCCTATCATGCCGCCACATCCCGAGCCATGCCTGCCCCCACTCTTTCTCCATGCCGACCGCACACACGCACGACACTCCCGCCGCCAGCCATGCCGAACGGCTCATCGTGGCAGGCAGCACGCAAAGGATGCAGGCTCCCGACGCCATCGCGATGCACCGCTCCACCTTCAAAGGAAATTCCATGCAATCCCATCGGAACCACAGACCGACCGTGCGGCACACGCATACGGGCAGCACCATCGCCAGATAGCCGGCATACGGCCCCGGATTGAAGAAAGAGCCGGTCAGCGCATAGCGCGAATGCCCCGACACGGCAAACCCGTACAGCTGGCACAAACCCCAAACTGCCTCCACGCCACCCCAGAGCATCAGCGCCACCAGCAGGAGATAGCCGGAAGAGAACCAATACTTCCGTTGTCCCAACACCAACAGCACGAACAGGACCAGCCCGCCCGCCGCCATAGCCATCTTGTCGAACCACACCCACTGCCCGACGGTCTCGCCCGCTGCCAGTTCCACATTCGTCACACCCACCAAAGAGAGCAGCAGCAACATGGCAACCAGCAGCAGCGCATTTGCCGCATAAAACCTCCACACACTCATCTTATCTTTTTCCATACTCTTCCCCATCTTACTTTTTCCTGACGTTCGTCCACCGATTTCCATACTCTCCACGCCTTGCCTACGATGTACTCTTCGGGCAGCAGCCCCCAGTAGCGCGAATCTTTGGAGTTCTCCACCTTGTCGCCCGCCATAAAATAATAACTCTTCGTGAAGCGGTATTCCGCAAGCACCCGGTCGCCTATGTATACACAATTATCTTTGCAGCGCAGTTTCTCCTGAAGCTCCCATTCCATCACATTCCTGTAGAGCCTGAACGCGGTGCTGTCCAGCCGGATGCGGTCGCCCGCCTTCGGGATGTACAGCGGTCCGAACTCCTTCACCGTCCATCGTTGCGCGCCTCCCGGATACGCCTTGACTCCTTTCTCCTCGTCCGACAGCCCCCGCTCTTCGATGAACGCCCGGAAGCGGTCTTGCGCCTCCACATTCCCCAGGTCGTGCGGATAGCCGTCCACCCGGTAGCGCCCGTTCACGATGCGAAACGTATCTCCCGGCAGCGCCACGCAACGCTTCACGTAATACTGCATCACGTCCATCTCAATCCGCCGCCACTTCTTGGGGCAAGGATAGTTGAACACCACCACGTCGTTCCGTTCCACCCCGCCCCATCCCGGCAGCCGCTTAATCTTCACCTGCTTGCCATCGACCGCACCCGCCACGTCGAACAGCCGTGCGCCGTATTTCAGTTTGTTCACCAAGACGGCATCGCCCGCCAGCAGTTCAGGCTCCATGGAGTCGCTGGGGATATGGAACGATGTGACAAAAAACACCTGGATGACGAGCCACACAAGACCCACACCGCAGAGACAGAGAAAGAGATTGATGCACCAATCAACGATTTTAAGTAAACGAAACGACATATTATTCTACTTTTTCCGTAAATAAAAAATAACCGGATTAGACTCTTCATTCAAGTTCCCAAGTTTATCATAAGAGATGTAATTTTCGTTTATTATTCCATCTTTTATGTTTTTCAGGAAAGTTCCCATCGCAAAAGGATGTACAAACAGATAAATTCCCTTATCATCAGCGCAACCAAACATCAGCCCCACACCTTCCGGCGAGTTTTTCTTGAACAGCAAATCATTCACAATATTCCCGGCGCAAACAATCTTATTGGTACTTTTATCATAAAATACATGATATGTATCGAATCCCTCCTTGTAATTAAAATATATAAGATTGTCCACCTCAAACACATCACTGATTTCATATATCCGTCCTCGTTTCAGCAGTTGCCTGTACCTTTCATCTGCCCGTCCTTCCAATACTTCCAGTTCCTCTTTTTTCAACCAGTTCTTACTTTCTAATGTCAAAAAAGGTCTGACTCCATTATCCGTAATTTCCATAACGGAATTCATAAACAGTTGGGTAAACTTGGGCGGATAGAATAATTGGGAATAAAATACCCCCTTACCGGTAAAGAACAATTCATTCCAACCTAAATTATACTCTTTTGTGCTCAACCAGCAATCTTCCCGTGCTCCTGTCGTTGCATTCAGTTTACATAGCATAAAGTCATGCGATAATTTCTTTTGGAAATAAATGTCGCTATATAAAGCATTATTCCAATATTGAATATGAAAAGCCCGACTTCTTTGCATTTCCAAAGTCACACTTCCTATGTAATGATTGGTAGACAAATCATACTTATGAACTTGCTGCCTATCTGAATCCAATAGATATAACACGTGTTTTCCTACATCAATCGTAAAGTCTTCCGGACGGGAATATTCCCCAGGTCCTTGTCCGATACGCCCCACATTTCCTAAATAATCCCCTTTACGATTAAACATAAAAAGCCCTTTAGCCCCCATCCTATCCAAAACATATAATGTATCATTATAAACCATCAGCTTATTAACCCTATTCAATAATACATTATCACTTATTTCCAAAGGAATGACCTCAATAGTCGAAAAGAATAAAGACAAATCCACATTCTCCTGCTTGTCCAAAACATCCACATTTATTATATGTGTATTATCATTCGTTTGGATAGCAGAAACATCATTAAAGCCGGATTTTTTTCCACATCCGGCTAAAATGATTACTAAAAAGAATAATATTCTTACCATATTTACCAACAACTACCAGACTCTAATCTATCCAACCGACCTGTTTCATTCCCTCCACAATCATAATAAATCTGTAAATATCCAACTTCACAACTCCCCAATACCCCTTTGGAACAATCATAAGTATCCACAATTGTACTTCCATAACACTCTTCCGAATAATCCCAACGCTTCTCTACATAATGGTCTGTCACATATGATTCACACCACCAAAAAGAATCATTTTCATCATAAGCTAAAGCCTCAACATTAACTTGCACAATATCAAGTATCATATCAGAACGATTCTCAAAAAACACACTATACCCAACGGATAATAAGAACATACATATAAAGATACAAACAAATATTACCTTCTTTTTCATAACATACAAATTTTACATTATCATTTCTCGTTAACTTTCCCATACGTATTTATCATTTCAACGGCTATCACAAATATTTTGTGTTTTTCATACATTATCAACTATCTTTTCTATGTCCTCCTTTTTTCTATAAGTTATAAAACGATTAATACATTCTCACGGAAAGACCTGCCGTCCATTTTCATAATAGAAAGCCCGTTCCTCCTTGCCCCTCGTCAGGTTGCGCAGCCAAAGCAACGCATTCTCGGGCACGTTGTCATACGTCAGCCAGCAGGATGTGGCAGTCTGTTTGCCAAGCGAAATCCATCCCTTGGTTCCATCCTGATAGAACAGCTCGTACGTATCGCCCGCACGCACATAGTTGTCGTCATTCCGCGGGATATAGACCAGGCTACTTACCGGTACCGGTCGTCCGAAGTCGAATATCAGCGCTTCACCCTTGCGTTTCGACTTATAAAAGCTGACCCAGTCGCCGTCGTTCACCGCCGCTATCTTCTTCGCTTCCTCCTCCGGCAGCAGGGTGTCCGCCTCTATCTTGACGGGCTGATGCTTGTCCAGCTGCATCGTGTCGCCGAACGCGGCAAACTCGCCCAACTGCAAGAAGCGTCCTTTCCGCGCCTTGTAGCGGATGTAGCGGTATTTGCGCGTTTCGGGCAGCTTCACTACATTGTAATTCACCTTAGGGCTGTCCACCACCTGATACAAAAGCTCGGCATCCGCGAAGTCCTTACGGTTGGCACCTGCCACGCACACACCAACCGCCGTTTCCGTATACATTTTCACCCGGCTTTCGGGAAACTTGCGGTTGAGCCGCACCGTCATCCTGCGTTGCCCGTCCGGACGGAAATAGCGTACCGCCGATGTGCTGTCCACCCAGAAAGGCTCTCCCGCAGGTACGAAGTCGCCGTTCCGGTAGAAAGTGACCTGATACAGCATATCCGGCTCCACATTGCGGAACACCGCTTTCTCTCTTCCCGCTTCCGTCACATCAATCGGGTCGAACCTGCTGCCGTCGAACACCGACAGGTAAGCGTACTTATCCCGGCTTTTATTACTTATTTTGGTCTCCACCCTGTCCACAGAGCGGTATTCCGTTGTCACGTCTTTCAGATAAGGTTGCCTGAAACGGGCATAAAGTTCCTTATCTCCATATTGCCCGCCGAGCTTCTCCGGCTGAATGGAGCACATCCTGCGATAGACTTTGCCACGTTTGCGTCCTAAAACCACCTCACGCACAATATCCTTGTCCTGTTCGAACTCAAAAGGAATGGTCAGCCCCGTGGTATCCATCAGCGCAGCCCAATTATGATTGCCTACATACGTATTGGATACGAAATAAGTGTCCGATGCCACCGGTATGCCCGCAGCACGCATCGCATAGCACAATAAGTCCGTCTTATCCCGGCAATACCCGATACGGTTTTTCCATAAGAAAAGGGCACCGAAATGAGGAATCGTAAAATCGCGGTTATGCACAAAGCCCTCCTTCCGTATATAGTCGTGCAGCGCCTCGGCAGCCTCCACCACGTCCGTGCCTTGGTAGAGCGAATCGAGCACGGCGGCATAACGGTCGTGATACAGCTTCCGCCAGCGCTCCAGCGGTTCGTTGTCCAACCGGTAAGGCAGGATATAGTCGCAGAACTCCTCGAACGAATAGTATTTGCTCCACGGACGCCGCTCCCACACCTCGAAAGCCAGATCGATGTTTTCTATCAGCAGGTCCGCCGTTATCTTCCGGTAGTCCGGTTCTTTCCGCGCATTGTCTTGGCGCGCACCTTTCCATTTATCCTTAACCTCTTTGGGGACGACGCCCTCTTCCGGTATCGCCGCCACCAGCACCTGCTTCAGGCTGTCTATCGTCCCGCCTGTGTAGGCATAATTATAGAGCATATTCGAAATCAGAAACCGGGCGGCTTTCAGTTTCTCCGGTTCCCCCGCATAATGCTCCAACACTTTCTCCAGTTCCTGCGCATTGCCCTCTGCCGCTTGCAGACAGATGTCCAAACGCTTGTCTTCCGCACTGCTGCACGAAGCCAGCAATGCGGAAGACACTACCATCAATAGGATATAACCTACACGTCTCATAATCAATATCTATTTGGATTAAAATTCTACTCGGCATCCCCTGTTATCTTCAAGCGCACCAATGAGTGCTATACTGACAAGAAAACAAAAGTATAAGAGTCAAACATAAGTATATATATTTCATGATCTACTTAACTGATTGAATTTTCAAAACAAAACCCTCATTTCGCAAGTGTGCATTCACTGTATCCGGACATAATTCATTTTCTGAATCCATATACGATATTATTCCATCTTCGCAGAATCCACACCCTGGCCGACGGTCATAATCAGAGAACTCTTTTCCTAAATAACAAATGTTTGAAACATAATCAAACATGAACATCCGCGTCTTACGATGTTCCCATAAGAAACCGATGATATATTTATCCGTTACAGCCAATATCTTTTTCAGCATTGTATATTTATCATAATTCGGAAGTTTCCTTTCAATATCTGTCTTATCTGCGTCCAATACATTTTCCTCACCAAAATCAAACCTGAAAATCTTTTCCAAATCCCCCGTTTTATCAAACAGATAAACATCATTACAAACCGTTTGATTATATGCAATATGCGCATCAGACTCCCCAAAACAATATCCGGAAATCCAATATGCAGGGTCGACCGCATCCGTATACTTAAAATATTCACGGCAAACTTCAGGAGTCTCATCCGTAACGACAATCTTCTTTCCTTCAGCTTTCCCCTTATTCCAAGAGGAAAGGCCAAAGAGCATCTGCGAATTTCCAAGAACCTTCAGAATATCAGCTTCAAATGGTAATTTCTTTTCCTTTATGCAAACAAAATTATCATCATATACCAACAATTTATCCAAACGTCCATCCAAAACATAAATATTCCCCAAACTGTCAACATCAAAATCTGTGATACTCAAAAACTCTTTCGGTCCTTGCCCAACAGTTCCAACATTAGCTATCCCTACCCCATTCATATCATATACCACCAACGCCCGCATTCGGTTATCTGATATATATATTCGGTCATTACATAGTTTTATTTTATCTATTCTGCCAAATAACTGATTCTGATTGGTAGTTTTAAGCAGGATATAATCAGTCAAAGTATCACAAAATAGCTTCTCAGCATCAGCTTTCTTAATAGAGTTCCAATTAATTACCTCTATGGGAACAGCTTCATTCTCCACATCATGAGTACACGCCATAAAAATCACTGACGCTACCAAAATCCATATTCTATTTTTCATTTTTATTACTTATTTCTTTATTGTAAAATAGAAAGCATTATACCCTACATCCGAATCCAATACTTTTTTTTACTTAGTTTGTTATCTTCAAACAATACTTCCCGCATATATATGGTTGTGCCACATTACCTATCAGAATATCTTCTGTATCTATTTCCTTCACATCGTTTTTCACATCAACGATATTCGCCCTTTGATTTTGCCATTTCTCATTTTCTCCATTAGGAGTACATGAGGCACAAAATAAAGCCAATAAAAAATATAACCAAATTCCCATAAGCCATATCTAATCAACTGTATTTTCTTATTTCGCATTTCCTTCAAGTTCATTCTGCATCCCCTGTAATCTTCAAGCGCACCAACGAGGGATTGGCATTGCAATACACCGTTATCGTCTTGTCGAAATGCTCCGGATGGTCCGCTTTGTAAGTGACTTGCAAGGAAACGCTGTCGCTGGGGCGGACAGGCTCCTTGGGATAATCAACGGAAGTACAGCCGCAGGAAGTGGCCACATCGTTGATGACCAACGGACAGTCACCTATATTCTTTATCTTGAATACTGCTTTCTTTTCTTCTTTCCAATTAAAGCG
>ERZ808046.227-NODE-227-length-68988-cov-15.078275_pt1 | contig 68988 bp, 60 predicted proteins | sample MGYA00380196_ERZ808046 | MGnify/ENA primary metagenome ERZ808046 (study PRJEB31490, sample SAMN06133421) | mouse gut metagenome | isolation source: Z6_2 | host: mice | place: China: Chengdu | collected 2015-05 ... | reverse complement strand
GACTGTAGTAGCCGCAAAGAGTGAAACTGACCGCGATTACAATAACAAAATACGGCATCGCCGAGTAGCCGAACAGCTCAAACCCTATTAACAGCGTGGAAATCGGACAGTTGGTAACCCCCACAAAGAGAGCCAGCATTCCGCAGGCGGCCATCAGCCCGTGAGGCTGGCCCGTCACCATCGCAAAGGTACAGCCAAAGGTTGCTCCGATTGTCAGAGTGGGGACAATTTCACCTCCCTTAAAACCGGCCTCCAGCGTAATGGCGGTAAAAATTATCTTCCAGAGGAAAGCAGCGTAATCGACCTCTCCTTCGAAGCACATTTCGATCAGGCGGATACCGCTTCCGTTATATGCCGTTGTCCGCGACATCAGAGTGAGGGCGATTACAAGCAGCCCTCCCACGAATATCCGCTTAGCCGGTGACGGAAGGTGCCTTACGAACGTATGCTCCGTCCCTCGCAGCGTGATGCAGAACAGCTCAGCCACGAGAGCGCAGAGCATCCCGAGAATAATTATGATTACAGCCATTTTCAAATCGAATGCGGGCACTTCCCCGATGGCAAACGCCTCCGGCATAAGCTGCATATGTTTTGCGATTGCGGCTCCGATAAAGGAAGAAAAAATGCAGGGCACCAGAGCCGCATAATACATAACGCCGATGCTGATTACTTCCATTGAAAACACGGCGGCGGCCATCGGCGTTCCGAACAGAGCCGCAAAAGCCCCGCTCATGCCGCACATGACCGCAATTTTCATATCCTTTTCGTCCAGGCGGATCACCTTGCCAATCTGGTTTCCGATGCTTCCCCCCAACTGGAGGGCTGCGCCCTCCCGGCCGGAGGAACCGCCGCTGATATGGGTCAGAAGCGTTCCCAGGAAAACGGCCGGAGCCGTGCCAAAGGTGATTTCCGTGCCCGAATGGATAGATTCGATTACCATATTTGTCCCGCGGTTTTTATCTTCTTTCAAAATATGGTAGATACCCGTTATCAAAAGTCCGCAGACCGGCAGAAAAAGTATCGTCCATGGATTATTCCTGAAATACGAGGATACCCATAGCACTGCATGGCCGAAAACAGTTCCAACCAGTCCCGTTACCAGTCCGATGAGAACGGATATCACGGTCCATTTGGCAAAGTAATGCAGATTTTTGCCAAACGGTGTATTCTTGTCAAATTGATACATACCCATTTCCCCTTTTTAACTGCGGTTCTCCGCTTCATGATTCACATCCGCACCCTGATACCATCCGCGAAGGACCGCCGTTTTAATCCAGTCTATGCCTCATAGATTCCTTTTGATTTGACAAGTTTCGGACGGTAGCCGGCGGCTTTCAGCGCATCTACAATCTTCTCTTTATGTTCTGTTCCGAATGCCTCTACCGTGATCCGAAGCTCCACAGCCGCATTTCTGTTGATGCTGACAAACTGGTTGTGTTCCAGCTTGATGACATTCCCCTGCTCTGCCGCCATAAGAGTGGAAACCTTTGCAAGCTCGCCCGGTTTGTCGGGAAGCAGAACGGAAACCGTGAAAACACGATCCCTCTGGATCAGGCCGTGCTGGACGATGGAAGCCATCGTAATTACATCCATATTTCCGCCGCTCAGAATCGAAACAATCTTTTTCTTATTGACATTCAAATGTTTCAGGGCCGCAACAGTCAGAAGGCCGGAATTTTCCACGATCATCTTATGGTTTTCCACCATGTCGAGGAAAGCGACAATCAGCTCGGAATCCTCGATTGTGATGATTTTGTCCACATTCTCCTGTATGTATGGGAGCAGCAGTTCTCCCGGGGTCTGCACTGCAGTGCCGTCCGCTATTGTGTTAACTGAAGGAAGGGATACAACCTTTCCGGCCCTAAGGGATTCCTGCATGCAGTTTGCGCCCGCCGGCTCCACGCCGATAATTTTAATCTTCGGATTCAGAAGCTTTGCCAGAGTTGCCACCCCGGTACAGAGGCCTCCCCCGCCGATCGGTACCAGAATATAATCTACCGTGGGCAGCTCTTTGATAATCTCCATCGCGATCGTTCCCTGACCTGTGGCAACATCCAGATCATTAAAAGGATGGATAAATGTATAACCCTTTTCGGCAGCCAGCCTGTTGGCATGGGCCAGGGCCTCGTCAAATACGTCTCCATGGAGTACCACTTCGGCCCCATAGCTTCTGGTCCTGTTGACCTTCATAAGGGGCGTTGTGGTCGGCATGACGATCACGGCTCCCGCGCCAGCCAGCTTCGCTGCATAAGCGACTCCCTGTGCGTGATTACCGGCGGAAGCAGTGATGAGCCCTCTGCTTTTTTCCTCTTCCGAAAGCGTGCTGATTTTGTAATAGGCGCCCCGAACCTTATAGGCTCCCGTATACTGCATATTTTCAGGTTTAAAATACACCTTGTTACCGGTCATATTGGAAAAATGCTCACTGTACACCAGCTTTGTCTCGGATATTACCTTTGAAACGGCTTCCGTTGCCTCCTCAAATTTCTCCAGCGTCAATTTTTCTTCCTTCTCTTCCATATCTTCCATCTTTTCTCCTTTTACCTGCTCTTCGTATTCCCCGCTCATTCTGTTTTTTCCTCCGGTCTTTTAAACAAAGCGTTTACAAAATCATTTGCGTCAAATTTCTGTAAATCCTCGATGGTCTCTCCCACTCCAATGTATTTCACCGGAATACCAAGCTCAGAGTGGATTGCTACTGCAATTCCGCCCTTGGCCGTTCCGTCCATCTTCGTTAAAATAATACCCGTAATATCCGCCACCTCCGCAAATTCCCTTGCCTGGGCCAGCGCATTCTGCCCTGTGGTGGCATCTAACACCACCAACGTCTCCCGGTAAGCGTCAGGATATTCCTTCTCTAAAATACGGTTGATTTTCCGAAGTTCTTCCATGAGATTCTTCTTATTGTGAAGCCTGCCTGCAGTATCGCACAGCAGTACATCCGCACGCCTTGCTTTGGCAGACGCCACCGCGTCATAGACCACGGACGCCGGATCCGAGCCTTCCTGCCCGCCGATCAGATCTGCCTGCGCGCGGTTCGCCCACTCCTTAAGCTGTTCTCCTGCCGCCGCGCGGAAGGTATCGGCCGCTGCAAGCACCACCTTCTTATCCTGCGAACCAAGCTTCCCTGCCAGCTTCCCTATCGTAGTAGTCTTCCCGACGCCGTTGACTCCGATCACCATAACGACCGACGTCCGGTTCTCGAATTCATAAGCCGTCTCGCCGACATCCATCTGCTCCTTAATGCTCTCGATCAGAAGCTCCCTGCACTGTGCCGGCTCCTTAATATGCTGCTCCTTCACCTTCGTCCGCAGGTCATCCAGAATATCACAGGTCGCCTGAACTCCCAGGTCGCCCATGATCAGCACCTCTTCCAGTTCCTCATAAAAATCTTCGTCAATATGGGAAAAACCGTTGAAAATACTGTCCATTCCAGATACGATATTATCTCTCGTCTTTCCAAGTCCCTGGACCAGACGTTTAAAAAAACCTACTTTCTCCTTCTGCTCTTCTGCCATCTCAACCTCCTGCTTCCTTATTCTACTGATCCAGCTCCTCCTCCAGAAGGCTTACTGACACCAGTGTGGAAATACCTTTCTCCTGCATGGTGATACCATACAGCCTGTCCGCCGCCGTCATCGTCCCCCTTCTGTGGGTGATCACGATAAACTGCGTGTTCTTCGTCAATTTGTGCAGATATTGTGCAAACCTTACCACATTGTTGTCATCCAGCGCTGCCTCGATCTCGTCCAACAGACAGAATGGAGACGGCTTCAAATTCTGAATGGCAAATAACAGAGCGATCGCCGTCAACGCCTTCTCCCCGCCGGATAACTGCATCATATTCTGCAGCTTCTTTCCCGGCGGCTGCGCGATGATCCTTATCCCTGCTTCCAGTATATCCTCATCTTCCATCAATTCCAGTGTTCCCTTGCCGCCGCCGAACAATTCCTTAAACACCGTGTCAAATTCACTGGCGATCCGCGCAAACTGCTCCTTAAACTGCTTGCGCATTGCCGCGTCAAGTTCCTCTATGATCTGCTCTAACGTAGCTTCCGCCTCCACCAGGTCATCATGCTGCCCCTTAAGGAATTCATACCGGTCGGAAACATTCTTATATTCCTCGATCGCATTAACGTTGACATTCCCCAGAGCACGGATCTCGCTTTTAAGTTCCTGCACCCTCTTCTTCATCTTCACAAGATCCGTCAGGTTCGAATCCCTCAGTTCCTTCGCACGGATGTAGGTGATCTCATATTCTTCCCACATATAGTTGATCTGCTTCTCAGAGGCCGCTTCGTAATTCTCCTTCTGGCTTTCCAGACGGAATACCTCCTTGTCAAGATCCGACATATGCTTTGAGAGGTCTTCCCGCTTCTGGAGGAAATCCTTATGCTTCTGGTTCAGTTCCTCCCGGTCCTTCTTGAACCTCTCGATCTCGAGCCGGATCTCTTCAAACAACTCGCTGGAGTTCTCGATCGTTTGCCTTAAGTCTGCGATCTGCTTCTCCTTCTCTTCGATCTCCTTCGAAGTTCCGCCCTTGTTTTCCTCCAGTTCCTTTAACTCTTCCCGGAACTTCCCGATCTCATCCTGGATACGGTTCACATTCTCGACAACGAAAGTGATCTTCTGCTCCATACTTGCAAATTCAAGATGGATCTCTTCCGTCCTCTTAACCTTACCTGCCTCTTCTTCATGATGCACGTCTAAGATCTTCTGTTCCTCTTCTATCTGTATCGTCAGCTCCTTCTCCAGCTTCTCTGACGTGTCCAGCTCTACGCTGATAGATTCCTGGTTATCAATAATATCCGTGATCTGGGCGTCCAGCTTCTCTGCCTCTGCCTTCGTGCTCTCGGCAAGCTCCCTTGCATTCCTGATCTTCGCCGCCGCCTGATCCGCGTTCATCTTCGCCGTATTCTGGATGACGTAAGCCTTCTGAAGCCGTGCGCTGATCTCATCCATCTTCTCATAGTACCCGGCGCGCTCTTTTCTCAGCAGATCCGAGGATGCCTCCACCTCGTCCATCTCTCGCTTCAACTGCTTGACCGTCTTCTCGAACTCCTCGATCTCACGCCGCCTGCTCAGCAAATTACTGGAATTCTTGAAGGCGCCGCCCGTCATAGAACCGCCCGGGTTGATCAGCTCACCCTCCAGGGTAACGATCCTGATGGACTGCTTATACTTCTTGGCAATGGCAAGTCCATGGTCGATCTGGTCGACTACCAATGTCCTTCCAAGAAGCGAATCTGCGAGCACTCCGTACTTCTCTTCCACCCTTACCAGCGTGTTCGCCGTTCCGATCACTCCGGGCTCCTTTAACGCTTCCGGCCTTCCGACTCCTGCGTTGGCACGGATATTCGTAAGAGGAAGGAAGGTTGCACGCCCGAACCGGTTCTTCTTCAGGAATTCGATCATCCTTTTCGCCGTCATATCATCCGAAGTGACGATGTTCTGGATATTTCCCCCAAGGGCAGTCTCAATGGCAACCTCATAATCCTTATCAACCTTGATGATATCGGCTACCACTCCCAGTATCCCCTGCTCCTCGCCTTTACGGTCCATGACCTTTCGGATACTGTTGCCGTACCCGTCATACCTCTCGGTAATATTTTTCAATGATTCCAGCCGGGATTCCTCCCTGTGATATGCCGTCTGTCCGATACGAAACTGCTCCGTCTGCTTCGTCAGCCGCTTCTGGAGTTCTTCGATCTTCTTCTCATACTCTTCGTTCTCCCGTGACAGACTGATGATCTGCCCGGACACTTCTTCTAATTCCTTCTGATAATTTTCCAGACGTTCCTTCTGTTCCTGCCCTTCCGATTCGGCTTCAATGATCTGGCGGTTCATACCGGCTTTTCTTACCTGGATCTGCTCCAGCATCGTGTCGTATTTCTGGATCTTCGCCTTGGTAGACGCCCTGTTATTCAGGATCTCAATGATCTCGCCCTTCTTCCTGTCAACAGACGCCGTGATCTCTGCGATCCTTGCCTGTACGTCGATCAGCTCTGCCCTTGCCAGCTCTTCTAACTTCGTCTGTTCATCGATCTGGCTCTGAATGGCCTCTTCCTCGATCCCCAGCTCCTTAAGCTGCCCCTCGCGCACGCTGATCTCAGAAGTGATCGTTCTTGCACGCTGATCATAGTGTGCATCATTCATGTGCATACTGTTGATCTGCTCCTTCAAAAGCTCGATCTGGCTCTCCAACTGCTGTTTCAGCATATTCGTCTCATTTAACTGGCTCTTCGCCTTCTCAATGGACGAATCGATCCCGTCGACCTGTTCCTCCACCGACTCGTACTCCGTCTTCATATCGTCATACTTCTGGCTGGCCTCATTAAGCTCCGTCCGGGTAATGTTAAGCTTCCTCTCCATATCCCTGACCTGCTCATTGAGACGTTCTGTCTCCAGCAGAAACATGTTGATATCATACGTCTTAAGCTCTTCCTTCTTCTTCAGATATTCCCGCGCCGTCTCAGCCTGGCGTTCCAACGGGCCAACCTGCTTCTCTAACTCCGTCAGGATATCATTTACCCGGAGAAGATTCTGACGTTCTTCCTCGAGCTTCTTCACAGACATATTCTTACGCCGCTTGAACTTCACGATTCCGGCGGCCTCGTCAAACAATTCTCTCCGTTCTTCCGGCTTTCCGCTTAGAATCTTGTCGATCTGTCCCTGTCCGATGATCGAATATCCTTCCTTACCGATTCCGGTGTCATAAAAGAGCTCGTTCACATCCTTCAGGCGGCAGGCGCTCCCGTTGATCAGATATTCACTCTCTCCCGAACGGTACAGCTTCCTCGTCACCGTCACCTCTTCAAAATCAATCATAAGCTGATGGTCAGAATTATCCAGGGTGATCGCAACAGAGGCATAGCTTAACGGCTTGCGGTTCTCTGTTCCAGAGAAGATAACATCCTGCATGCTTCCTCCGCGGAGCTGCTTGATCCTCTGCTCGCCTAAGACCCACCGTACCGCGTCCGCAACATTACTCTTCCCGCTTCCGTTAGGTCCGACGATTCCCGTGATTCCGTTATGGAAGTCAAATTTAATCTTGTGCGCAAATGACTTAAAGCCCTGCACCTCTATGCTTTTCAGATACATGCTACACCTACTTTATATTATTCTTATGCAGCCTCAGAATACTCTGGTATGCCGCCACCTGCTCTGCCGCCTTCTTGGTATGGCCGGCACCGATCCCATATTCCTCCTCTCCGATATATACGGCTACGCGGAATGACTTCTCATGGTCCGGTCCTTCCTCCCCGACCAGCCGGTATGTGATAGACGACTTGAAATTAGCCTGTACGATCTCCTGCAGGATAGTCTTGCTATCAAAAAAGAGTGTCTTGTTCTCCAGATCATCCAGAATAAAACGATGGATAAACTCTTTCGCATTAGCAAAACCACCATCCATGTATATAGCTCCAATCAACGCCTCCAACGCATCAGAAGTGACAGAATTCCGTTTTCTTCCCCCGGTAGCATCTTCACCCTTCCCTAACAGAAGGTACGCCCCCAGCTCCAGTTCTTTCGCACAGAAAGCCAGCGCCGGCTCGCACACGATACTCGCCCTGGTCTTGGTAAGCTCTCCCTCCGGCATCTTCCGGTTCTCATAAACCAAGAATTCACTGGCAACCAGCTCCAACACCGCATCTCCAAGGAATTCCAGCCGTTCATTGCATTCGTACTTGGGCAGATGCTTCTCATTCGCATAGGAACTGTGGATCATCGCCTGCTTCAACAAACTGAAATTATTAAACGTGTAACCTATCTTCTCTTCTAATACTTTTAATTCTTGACTCATTCTATCGCCTCTCAAACCTGATCACAGGGGTTGCTGGCGGCAGCCCCTTACGCTGTTGCAAAATGAAAAAGCCCTACCGGGCTTTTTCAAATAATATCATTGCCTAGTTATTCGTCGCATTCTTGATCTGCTCAACAGCGTCGCCCACTGTCACGATCTTCTCTGCTTCTTCGTTATCAATTTCGATATCGTACGTCTCCTCTATACCCATAATAATCTGAAAGATGTCCAGAGAATCTGCTCCCAGATCATCCACAAATGTTGTGTCCATTGTAATCTCATCTGCATTCACATTCAACACGTCTGCTATAATTTCTTTTAATTTCTCAAATTCCATGTCATTTCTCCTTTTCTCTTGATTTTTTGTTCTTCTTATGTAACAGTTCCGGCAAGCTGCCCTGCCTGAACCGCTACCTCTTTTTATTCAGCGGATGCTGCATCCGATTGAATACATTCTTTGATCTTCTCATTGATCTTCTGTTTCTTGAACGTTACGCACTGAATCAGCGTATTGCTCACTTCCTTCGCCTTAGCGCTTCCGTGGGTCTTCACTACCAGCCCGTTAAGCCCCAGAAGCGGCGCTCCGCCGTATTCGCTGGCGTCAAATGCCTTGAGCGTCTCCTTAAGCGCCGGCTTGATCAATACCGCGCCGATCTTGCTTCTCAATGTAGACATCAGGCCTTCCTTCACCTTGCTGATCAGTACGGCGCCGACGCCTTCATACAGCTTCAGGATGATATTTCCCGAAAATGCTTCACAAACTATGACGTCTGTCTGTCCGTGCGGAATCTCTCTTGCCTCCACGCTGCCGGTAAAATGAATATCTTCCTGTTCCTTCAATAGCGGAAATGTCTCTTTGACCAGAGCATTCCCCTTCTCTTCTTCCGCACCGATATTGACGATTCCCACCTTAGGCTTCTTAACTCCCAGAACATGCTCCATATAGATGGAACCCATCTTGGCAAACTGAACAAGGTGCGACGCCCTCGCGTCAACGTTCGCTCCGCAGTCAAGCAGCAGTGAGACGCCCTTCTTCGTCGGGATCAGCGACGCCAACGGCGGACGTTCCACTCCCTTGATCCGTCCGACCAACACCTGGCCTCCGACCAGAATTGCTCCCGAGCTTCCTGCAGATACGAATGCATCCGCCTTACCTTCCCGTACCATCTTCATACCGATCACGATGGAAGAATCCTTCTTCTTGCGGATTGCATTCACCGGCGGTTCCGCTGTCTCGATCACTTCGGATGCATGGATCACTTCGATCTGAGACTTGTTATACTCATAGCGGGCAAGCTCTCTCTCTATGACTTCTTCCCGCCCGATCAGGAATACCTTCATAGCCGGCTCCTTCTCTATGGCGTCTACCGCCCCTTTGATCATCTCCGCAGGGGCATTGTCTCCCCCCATAGCATCCAAAGCTATGTTCGTAACTTCTGACATCTGTATCCCTCCCGGCGCCTGTGCTGTCATATCCTATATCAGACACCTTTATTACAGACTAATTTTACTAGACATTATGTGAAAAAGCAATACCTCATAATAAAAAACAACTGCCCGGACGGAATCATCCGCCCGGGCAGTTGTTTTGCTTATTAGGAATGCACCTGGGAGTCAAAATACCTTTTAACCCCTGCGTCATTATATCAGGTAATTCATCATCATGCCGACAGCATAATAATTGCTCATGTTATATGCGCCGCCTCTGGAATACATGCCTAATACACTATATGGATTTGTCTCAGGATTCTTTACAGAGCTTGGGTAAGATCCTGAAGCAGAGCTGTTTGCGCTGCTTCTTCCGTTGATCAGTGAGCTTGAACTTACATTCATAGCGCTGCTGGCCTTATTGAACAACCGGTCTGCGATTCCGCCCATACCGGAGATCAGCTCTTTGGTCATAGAAGGATTCTTTGCCATGTTCTTCTCGAACGTGCTCTTACTGTAATCCAGTGTTCCGTCCTTGTTGACCGAAATACCAAGCTGCTTCAATGACTGCTCAGAACCGATTCCGGTAAGGAAGTTCTTAAGCTGTCTCTCTACGGCTGAACCTCTGTCATAATTGTCATTGAGGTACTTCAGCGAAGAATTGTATGCATTGACCAGATCACCGACTGCTGACGCAACCCTCTCAGAATCCACGCCTGCTGAAAGTGTTGTCTGCCCTTCTTTCTTCAATTGTGCAGTAACACCATAGTAGCCGATAGAAACGTTGTTGGTCGCGGCCTCATATTCTGTCGTATGTCCGCCCTCAGTTACGGAATACTTCGCGTTCACTGCTTCTGTCTTCACATTCTCTGCTCCGGCAGCCGCACCAAGTTCACCGCTGACCGTGAACTCCTTGCCCGCACCTGTCTCCTTACCTTCTAACTGGAGGGACGCAACACCGTCCTTCTCTACAACGCTTGCTGTTACGCCAACCTTGCTCTTGTTGATCTGTTCCGCTGCTTCCTTAAGCATCTGTGCGTTCGTCTTAGACCCGCCATTCGCCTTAACAGCGCTAACCTGGACATTCACAGAATTCTTACCGTCTCCTACGGTGAAATCCATAGCAGAGCCCGCATAGTCCGCCGCCTTCACACCTTCGCTGACATTCATCTGCGCCTGTGCGATCTGTGCCACGTCTAACGTGTACTCCTTGTCATTCTTAACCAATAACTTACCGCTGACTGAAGCAACGTCTGTGTTAGAGCTTGCGATAGAAAGATCGCTCATAGCGCCGTTCTTATTCGAACTCTTCAGCTCATTCGCTGCATTCATCAGGTTCGTCATCTTGCTGCTGTACTCTTTAATAAAGGAAAGATCTGCATTTCTCGCCGCCTTCTGCGTAACAGAAGATGCTGACGAAGAACTTGATGACTGATACTGATTAAGCTTAGGATTCCTTGAAAGAGCCTGGGTCAGACGAAGACTGTTAATGGATGACTGATAGCCGTATAAACTATTCAGCCCATAGGAACTAATTCCACTGATTGCCATATTTCTTCCTCCTTTCATAGCATTATATATTATTCCGCAATCTTATATCCTGACAAACAAAATGCAAAAACAGCCGCCCTTCGCTCAGGCATCGCGCCCTCTGCTGACCAGGCACAGTCCAGACATGATCATCCGTCTCCGATATATAATTGCCGGAATACAAGAATCATCTCCTCAGAACCCGCCAGCACAACAAATGCAGAATATACTGCAGGCTATGCAGCGCTGCACAGGCACCAAGAATGAGAATGGCTCCCCCATCCTTCATTATAATATCGGCATTCTGGATATAAATGTTAAGAAAGTATGCTTAATTTCCCTTAACTTGCGAAGCGCCGTCATATCCGTATTCCCTATACCATCGCACGAACGCTCCCAACCCCTCCCTAAGGCTTGTGGACGGCTTAAAACCAAAATCTTTCTCCAGCTCATCCACATCCGCATAAGTTACTTCCACATCCCCAGGCTGCATTCCTACAAGCTCCATATGTTCCCTCAGATCATAGTCTTCCGGCAAAATTTCTGCTTTCTTCAACTCATCCTTCAGAATCTCCACAAAATCCAATAAATTCTCAGGCCGATTATTACCTATATTATATACTTTATATCTTACCCCATCCTCATTGGCAAAAGGGCACCTCTGTATAACTTCAACAATCCCTTTTACAATATCATTAATATAGGTAAAATCTCTTTTACAATTCCCATAGTTGAAGATCTTTATCTTTTCATTCTTCACTAATTTCTCCGCAAAACCAAAATAAGCCATATCCGGACGGCCTGCCGGACCATATACGGTAAAAAATCTTAGGCCTGTAGATGGAATCCCATATAATTTCGAATAGGCATGGGCAAATAATTCATTCGATTTCTTCGTAGCAGCGTACAAGGAAACCGGATGATCCACTTTGTCATCCGTTGAATATGGTATCTTCTTATTACTCCCATATACAGAAGAAGAACTGGCATAGATCAGATGTTCCACTCCTCTCCTTCCTTCACCATAGCTGTACCGGCATGCCTCCAAGACGTTATAAAACCCTAGAACATTTGCTTCTATATAAGCATCTGGATTGGCTATACTGTATCGTACTCCAGCCTGAGCAGCCAAATTCACAACAATCTCCGGCTCATGCTCACCAAATATCGTTTCTACAAATTCCTTATCAGCCAGATTCCCCTTAAAAAAAATAAATTCACCAGACACAGAAGCTTGTCTCTGCATCTGACGAATCTGTTCCAAGCGATACTCTTTCAATGATACATCATAATAATCGTTCAAATTATCAATTCCCACAATCAAGACATTCTCAAACTTTTCAAGAATCTTCCTGCATAAATTTGCTCCGATAAATCCTGCCGCACCCGTTACCAATATCGTCTTTCCGTTCAAATCAATATTCTTCTCTAACATATGTCACCTCTTTAATCAACACTGATACAGTTCCTTAATCCCGTGCAAATATATCCCTCGTATAAACCTTCTCCTTTACATCCTCCAAATCCTCCGCACTGTAACGATTTGCAATGATCGCCCGGCTCTGTTTCTTAAATACCGTCAGATCATTGACCACTTTGCTTCCAAAAAATGTTGTACCCGCCTCAAGGGTCGGTTCATAGACAATAACGGCCGCTCCTTTGGCTTTGATCCGTTTCATTACCCCCTGAATACTGCTCTGCCTGAAATTATCGCTGTTGCTCTTCATCGTAAGCCGATATACGCCGACAACGATCTCCTTCTCCATCCCCGGATCGTAAGCCGCTGAATTGCCGTATCCTCCCGCAATCTCCAGCACACGGTCCGCAATATAATCCTTCCTGGTCCTGTTACTCTCTACGATCGCACTCACGATATTCTGCGGAACATCCGCGTAATTCGCCAACAACTGCTTGCTATCCTTAGGAAGGCAATATCCCCCATATCCAAAGGATGGATTGTTATAATAATCCCCGATTCTGGGATCTAAGCATACGCCCTTGATTACGTCTCCCGTATTCAGCCCCTTCGTCTCGCAATATGTATCTAACTCATTAAAATACGCCACCCGAAGACTTAAGAAACAGTTGGCGAAAAGCTTCGTAGATTCGGCTTCTGTTAACCCCATAAAAAGTATATCAATGTCCTCTTTCCTGGCGCCTTCCTGCAAAAGACCTGCAAACTGCTCCGCCTTCTCTCTGGTATCCGCATCACATCCCACAATAATTCGAGACGGATACAGATTATCATATAACGCTTTTGATTCTCTCAGGAATTCCGGACTGAAAATAATGTTATCCACTCCATATTTCCTTCTTACGCATTCTGTATATCCTACAGGAATTGTAGATTTGATGATCATAAGAGGCTTGGAGGCTTTATGCCTTGTCGCTTTTAACACTGTCTCGATCACAGCTTCAACTGCACTTGTATCAAAAAAGTTCTTCTTCGCGTCATAATTGGTCGGTGTTGCGATCACAATAAAATCAGCAGCCGAATATGCTTCGGCTGCCGGATTATCTGGTATATTCTCTTGTGTGTTAAGGACCGCTTTTAGGTCCAATTTCTTCTCTGTCAAATATCTTTCTATGTATTCATCCCGAATCGGAGAAATACGGTTATTAATCTTGTCAACTTTCTCCGGGATAATATCCACCGCAACGACTTTATTATTCTGAGATAAGAGCACCGCTAAAGAAAGCCCTACATAGCCGGTGCCCGCGATCACTATATTCATTTTTGACATCATTCTTCACTCCTTCTTAAATCAAATAGGTTTAGTTCCATTAAAGAAAGCCTTGTATCAACAAATTTCATTGACACAAGACTTCTTTAATTCACCTGTCTTTAATCTTAGTTCTTCTCCTATCTTCCTTCCATACTCTTCCCCCTTCATCCTCTCTTCCTCTCTCATCTCACGAATCGCCTGGCACATATTGACTTTCTCCTCACCCTCCTTAAACTTCAACCCTGCATGTGTGATCACCTCTATCACATCTGCGGCACGCCTCTCCATATCTTGAAAACGCTCCACATTCTTCTTCATCATCTTATCTAAATTTTTCTTATCCTTGGAATATTTGATAAACAGCAGGACTTCCCTGAGACTAGACTCAAACATTTCTCAATTCAGCAATTTCCCGTTCCATTCTTTTTATTATATTGTCTCTTACTTCTATCTCTCTGTCCTTCTTTTCCAATGCATGTTCTCTTGCTTCTATTATGCTGTCCTTCTCTTCCAATGCATTATCCTTCTCTTCCAATGCACTGTCTTTCTCTTTCAATGCACTGCCCATTTTTAAAAGCTCCTCCTTGAGCATTTCAATCATGTAATTTACCGTATTCTCATCCAACTTCTTCAGCGCATCTGAAAACATCTCTACCGCCTCCTCCGGGTGGTATCGGAATACACTTACTTCCCGATACATCTCTTCAAATTTTGGAAACTTCTGCAACACTCTCCGGATATCTTCCGGTTTATCCGACCCGATAAAGTACAGCCACGCTTCCAATTCGCTCCTTATCGTCTTTCTCTTATTATCCTTTATTCGAAAGAAAATATCAAGCGGTATAAAATAAAATTCCTGCAACAGATTCAATTTCAAACCTGTATCAAATTTCCATTCTCCCTTGTGTACGTATTTAAGCAGCTTCTTGAACTCTCTGCTGCTGTTTTCCATAATGACGATTATATAGACCTTCTTCAAATCCTTATATGTAAAGTCCTCTCCTCTACTGCTCTTCACACGTTCATACTGCCGCATCACCATATCCGAAGAATAGCAGCTCGCCCGTTCTCCGCCAAACAAATATCCATATTTCTGTATCTCCACATCCGCTAGTTCTCCTGATTCGAATTCCACGATAATATCCGTAAGGATCAGCGATCCCTTCTCCGATATCTTACGATGCTCATTCCTTAAAGCTCGTTTTATTTTTAAGGAACGCCCTAATACTGCTGAAAGAAAATCTCCAAGTCTCTCAGGATGAACTTCCGCATCAAAAATAAACTTGAAGAAAGAATCATATGTCATCTTCACCCCGCGGATACCCATACAGAATTCAATTAGTTTTTCCTGAAATTCTTCATCTAACTTCTTGAATTTTGAAAAGGTTCCCGGATTCCATCTGATTTCCTCCAGAACCCTCTCCCGTGTTTTCACTGCGCCCATAACTGCCGGTAAGTTATTCATTTTGTCCAACCATAGATTCCTCCTACTCTATCTGCTATAGACTCTCTATCCTTTGTCTCTTCTGCTCTTTCATTTTTGTTGACACCCTTGGATTCTCTGCTGATTCAGCGTGAAATACAAATGAAAATCTAAGATCAATATAAGTGACAGACCGCCACTCTTGCGATAAAGATATCATAGCAGATTAGGAAAATGATTACAATATGCAGTTTTTTAATCCGTTCGACATATTTTGACAAATATTGTAGTCCACTGACCTCCAAAATACTTATTTTATAACCGCACTAAAAGATCTATCAAACTGATCCTTTATATTCACATGGATACATAATGATGTAATATCGGTCAATTCTATCGATATTGTTTGATTTTTTATATCAAAATCCCCAAGTTTTTTAAGTTCTTGCGAATCATATCCGCTTTCAGAATCTTCATATGTTGCATAAACTTCTCCCGATTCAGATTCCAACAATTCTCCACAAATCTTGATCTCACTTATATTTATCGGTGTCTCAAAACATAATTTTATATAAGACTCACCTATCGGCATATAAAGGAACCTGCTTTTCTCAATAGATGCCGGATAAGTAAAGTGAATTTCTTCCCCTTTTTGCTGCGGCATAACTGCATGTGGAAACCAATCATTCACTACGATTAATGTATCTTTAGGCTCCATTTTCTCCCCCAAGTATTCCTTATAATCATTTTCCAGCAAGTTCTTTACATATTCGGCTAAAAACATATTCGTCGCCGTACCAGGATGAGAATTAACAATGTTAATTCCATCTGCATAATGCTCATCTTCTTCATAAACATCGACATATTTTTTCAATGGATTATAAACTGATATTCCGGCATCCTCAAACAATGGTAACACCGAATCATATCTTTCCTCATAATACTGCATCGACGGTATGCTAGGTGTAGCCACTAAAATCACAGGAATATCTAAAGATTTTGCAAATTCTCCCAACGGATCAACCGTTTCCTTTTTATATCGCTCCAAATAAGCTCCTCTTATAATTTCCAATTCCCATTGTTCATACGGATATCCTGTCTTTTCATTAAAATATTCCGTATGATAATAACGATCATTTAAATATTGATAGATAAGATAAGTAATATTAGGGAAAATAGGTCTTATCCAATGTTCAAATCTATTAGCAAAATAATCTGTTTCTTCTAATTGTTTTGGCACTAAATTTCCTTCCTGATTTTGATACTGAGCATCATTTGTCACATATCCAATAAGAATCATATCCGGCTTTATATCATCAATAAGATTGGTATTCTTAAGGTAGTCTAATTGATTTTGTGTGGATGCGCCACATTTCCCAATTCCAATTATAGTACAGTTCCGATAACCATCTTCATTTATTTTTCTTTGTAACTGCCGCCACCAAAGATAATTACTATTGGAACATCCGTCTCCCCATATAAATGAATCCCCAATAATCATAATCTTTTTCTTATCTTCTAATGCATCCAGATCCAATGGATAGTCATCTATCATCCAAAGAGGATAACCGTACTCATTTTGAGTTACATTAGTAATATGGTATCCGTATTTTTCAAGCTGAATATTATGGTTATCAACCGTCCACAAACCGTACTGGGGCATAATATGATCGATAAAGCATAATAGAGAAAATATAATTCCAATTATAACCATAACATATTGTACTGAACAAAATGGAAGTATCCGTATATTATGTACAACTGCTATTTCTGACTTTTTTGTCTGCTTTACCCAAATGTGAATGCTCAAAAAGATTATCAATAAAATTACATTTACACCAAAACCTAGTCCCACAACCTTCTTAATCATATCTGCATTAAATTCAAGCAAATCATAATACGAACAAAGATTCTTTGAATACAAGATAAAAAGGCTGGTCAAACCGCCAAAAAATAAAAAATAAAAAAAAGTCGAAATCATCCCTTTCTTTTGCATTTTTAATAAAATAAATACGCAAAACATAAATACAAGTGAATTAACAGATTCAATAATCCAATACATTCTAAATCTCCAATTTTTTAATAAAATATCTTCTAAAACAACGTATAAATAAACGGTGCGACAACAGAAGAAGACACAAAGAACAAAACAATACCTATAATTAAAAGTATAATCACAACCGGAATAAAAATAATTTTCCCATTAAATATTAGGTATTGAATTAATCCAAAAGCTGCTCCTCTGATTCCTTTCGCCTCTACTTTTTGCTTTTGTCTCCACGGTGAAAAACAAGATGTTTCTTCTCCTTTATATTCATCATCCCACAATATATATGAATAATTATTTTTCCTATTCCTCATAAATAAACTTGTCGGAATCACAAAGAATCCATACACTATAAAAAGCAAAGTCGAAAAAATAATATTTCCTATCTTATTACCAATACAGCATATTCTATTATAAAACCATGTGATACACTGCGGAACCAATGCACCTGACATAAAAAGAAAAAATCCAATTACACCTAACACTTCCCACAAATATGCCATATTACTATACGAGACTATCCAGCGCAGAAAACTGATCAGTATCAACATAGTTCCTGACGCCAAACCAAACAGACTGCTATCCTTGACTTTTCTTTCATCAAGTCTAAGTTTTCTTATTCTCATATATTCAGTCAAGTGCAAACCTCCTTAACCACTGTTTTCGGCTTTCCTCATCAAATGCTCTACCATCCTGATCCTTCTTCTCCATAAGTCTATTCCCAATAATAATGAAATCCATATCCGTCGCCATAAAGCAACGATATGCGTCTTCTGCCGTATTAATAATCGGCTCACCTCTTACATTAAAGGATGTATTGACAATTACGCTATAGCCTGTAAGTTCTTTGTATTGTTTAATTACTTTATATGTAAATGGATTACGCTCTTCATCTACCGTCTGAACACGCGCAGAATAATCAAGATGCGTAACTGCCGGTATATCAGATCTGGTTTGATTAATAATCTCAGAAATTGTTCCCCTGTTTCGCTCAAATGGCAATCTTCTCTTCTCCTGTACATAAACCGTTTTTAGCATATACGGAGATTCTCCGTTTATATCAAAATACATTTCTGCATCTTCTGCCAATACCATAGGTGCAAATGGACGAAAACTTTCTCTGAACTTGATCTTTAAATTCAAACGCGCCTGCATCTTCGGATCTGTTGCCGCCCCCAGAATAGAACGATTCCCCAATGCTCTGGGTCCCCATTCCATCCTTCCTCTTGCAACACCTACAATATAGTTTTCTGACAAAAGATATGCTATTTTCTTTACAAGTCCTTCTTCATCATATACTTCCCATTTTGCATTCAATCTTTTTAGAATCTTATCATCTTCCTCACTTTCATCTTTAATGGTAGGGCCCAAAAAACTACCCTTCATAGAATCATTTGGATTGATATTTCTCGCATTGCCAAGTATCTTATACCAGTAATAAAAAGCTGCACCAAGTGCACCGCCTGCATCGCCTGAAGCCGGCTGTATCCAGATAGAGTTAAATCCGGAATTCTTCTCAATATATCCCATTGTTACAACATTCAAAGCAACACCGCCAGCAAGGCACAGATTTTTCATTCTGCTTCTTTTGCATACATGCTGTGCCATCTTTAACACAATTTCATTCGTAACCTGCTGAATACTAGCAGCTATATCCATTTCATGCTGAGTAATTGGTCCTTCTGGCTTTCTGGCTGGTTGTCCAAACAGCTCTTCAAACTTCTTATTAATCGTGTGCAAAGAATGTGAATATGCAAAATATTTCTGATTCAAAATGTCTGAACCGTCATCAAAAATATGTATCAACTTATTCCTGATTATATCTGAATAAATTGGATTTCCATAGGGCGCAAGTCCCATAAGTTTATATTCACCAAAATTAATTCTAAAACCTGCATAAAAAGTAAAAGCCGAATACAGCAATCCTACCGAATTCGGGTATCTGCTTTCCTCAATAATCTGTATATCATTGCCCCTTCCAATACCATAAGTACTAGTTGCCCATTCTCCAACGCCATCAATTGTAATAATCGCTGCTTCCTCAAAAGGCGACGGATAGAATGCACTTGCCGCATGAGATATATGATGTTCACAGTTGAATATCGTCTTTTTTATACCAAGTTCCTCTGCAATAATCTTTCCTATCCATAGGTTTTTTGTCATCCATTTTGGCATAGCGGCTTCAAATAATCTCAATCCTTTTGGTGCCGTCACATGAAACATTGTAATAAGACGATCGAATTTGATAATACTGTCCTCATAAAAAATAATATAATCAACTTCTTCTATATCCATCCCTGTTTCCTCTAGGCAATAGCCAATTGCATTGTGTGGAAAAGACGAATCTCCTTTAATCCTGCTAAACCGTTCTTCGGAAGCTGCGGCTATGATATCGCCATTCACAAGAATCGCTGCTGCAGAATCATGATAATATGCGGATATCCCTAATATAGTTATTCTTTTGCACTCCATTCAATTTCCTCCCACAACTATTAATATTAGGAATCATCACTGATATTATCTTTCTTTCAGTGATGGAATCTCTAACATCTTACCAAGCCTCTTATCCCAAATATCTGGATGAAATACCTCAAATCCTGCATCTGTAAAAAAGGTGAATTCAGAAAAATATACTTGTCCATTAACTTCATAAAAATCTGTTCTTAAAAACGGATGTCCCTGACTAAGTATTCTTGCTAATTTGAGCATTTCTTCCAATGTTACAGGCTTTCTCAGCGGGACTCTGCTATTGGGAAAATTTTGTTTTAACTTAAGCAGCCTCCATGAAGTATCAAAATAGTCAATAGTCTCATCCTGTGTTTTATCATTCTGAATTGTTTGAATTAAATATGGTGTCCCACTAAAACAGAAAATTTTATAAACACTAAGATTTTGAGTATTTACATCTTTCATGTATTGTTCGGCAATTATTCTTGGTTTTACTCCTTTATATGGCCATTCGCGATTATATTTAAAATAATCAACTTTCAAAGATTTATCAATTTTTCTTCTTATTGTATTATAATTAATCTTCGACTTATCACGTACAATAACAAGTCCTCCTGAATCATGTGTGCATTTAAGCACAAATTGATCTGGTAAGTTATCAAAATCAATATCTTTAAAATGTTCCCATACTCCTAGTGTCGGAATAACATATTTTTCTCCGATAACTGATGCGACATATTTTTTGACTTCGAATTTATCTACCATTGTAATATACTCTGGCTTTCTGTCATACATTTTTAACCATTGTAGTTTCTCATTAAAGGTTTTTGGATGATCCAAATCTGGATAATAGCCTATTCTTGTTTTAAATTTGTGCCATAAATATCTTTTATCAGTATCCCCCGGCATTAATCCCCGATTTGCCAAAAAAACATATCTTCTATCCTTATCAAACAATATGCCAACTATTTTCGTCACCTTACTATTCATTTTCATGTTCTCTTTATCATTATGATATTTGTAGAAACAGCAATACCATATTCCTTTCATTTTAATAACAAGTTATTCTTTGTAAAATATTCCTTTTTCTCTGCTTTAGACATTTCCTTCGTCGGATAAAATACATTTTTTTCTAAACCATGCTGATAGTATTCATCTATACTTTCTATCACTTTTGCCGGTACTCCAACCGCAACACTATTGTTAGGAATATCATGAACAACAATCGCTCCTGCACCAATAACAACATTATCTCCAATCGTTACACCTGGCATAATATAAGCTCCTGTACCTATATACACTCTGTTACCAATAATCACTGGAGCGATTTTATCCATTTTCTTATCCCCAAAATACATATTTTTATTTAAGATGTCTACGCCTCCATCATGAGTAATAAATCTTACATCAGCTGCAAATAAACACTCATCTCCAATTTTAACCAAATATGGTTCTGTTCCGAAAGCACTGATTTTACAATTTAGAGTAACACCTTCACCAATCAAAGTTCCTCTTTTTTTTAAGTAATTGATTTTCCCCAGGTTACTGCGTTCAGCAATAGTTAATTTGATAAATTCACTTACTCTTTTAAATATCAAAACTATCATCCTCTTCCCTTCAGCAATATTATCATTTTTGTAATATTATTACGATATACAATCATATTTACTGTTATCATTACAATAACCCATACAATGAATATCTTAACTGCCAAAATTCCCCATGAAAAATATGTATCTTTCGTTAATTCGAATTTCCAATAATTCCAACATAGCAACACGACTATATTAATTATTATATCTACTGCTATTTGTTTCAATGTAATACAAAGCGGCCACTTGATAATGTTATTTCGGCAATAACGGATCATCCATATGGCTTGATAAAACATGGCAATAATAGTTCCAATTGTTACGCCTATTAACCCCCATTTACTAACAGCAAAAACTGATATAGCAATATTTATTATTGCAGAAACCACAAAACATCTCTGCGTTTGTTTATAATGTCCAGCCGCTAAAATCAGCATATTTTGAGGGATTTTTATGCAATATGTTTCATTTGCGATTGTAAGCAATATAGCAAAAACCGGTTGGTAATAATCCACATCTGTTACTCCACATGTATATACCTGAACAAATGGTACTATTAAGTATAATGTACACCCAAACAATAACATAGTAACTGAATGCATTCCCCATTCAACCAAGCCAAAAGTAGTGTTCAATTTATCCGTTTCTTCTCTTGCCAAAAGATTGCCTAACAATGATTGTATTCCATTCGTCAATGATATATACAAATTTCTAATTCCCTTTATCACAAGATAATACACGGAGTACACTGAAACATCAGATAATGTTGCCAAAATTGTTAATACGATAGTATCCGTTCCGTCTAAAACAACTGCCGCAATATGTTGAGCTACACCATTCCACTTCTGTTTAATGGGTTCTTTCTCATATACAACATTCTTATCAATGAGATAATTCTTATTGATATATAATGTAGTATATATTGGTCTTAACAAAAATATCAAAGAAGTTGTCAGCATTACAACTTGTATACTGGCACCTAACTTTATTAAAACCGCGCAAGCAATAGTATTTAAAACAGTTGTAGCCATTTGTATACCATATTGAATATAACCTCTTTGATCAGCAACCAGCAAAAGTTGATTTACTATTCCAAAATAATATTGAGCAAATATACTTATGCTAATTGCTAATATGAGTGTTACAACATATATATATCCATACTTTTTACTGATAATTAAGGGATATAAAACCATAAGAGCACAAACATAGATCAATAATATTTTTGCTAAACGATCAAAAAATTTTCTTGCAGATTTTATAATTGCACTTATCTCATGATTATTCCTTTCAGCCAATGGTTTATACAAACTAGATTTTACTACTGCACCGACACCTAAATCTAAAAAAGCAATAATGTGTAAAAACTGCTGTATAGAATTCGTCAATCCATTTACTTCAGATCCAAAATAGTTCAATATTAACCTTGGAAGAATAAATCCGCATATTACAGCAACAATTTGATTTAATAATGAAGTGACTGTATTGTATATCAGTCTCCTTTTTCTCATGTAACGCTCCTTATTCGACATTTATTTCGAGATTTATTTTCCAACAGAAAATATAACATAAATAATAATATAAAATTTGTCCAATTACTTGCTACGTGCGTTATCATAAAATATAATGCTACATATATTGAAAAGAAACGCACAAAAACATTCCTAAAATTTGAAAACAAATCCAGCATTTTCTTATACATCCATAATCCCATCGGGAAACCAACCCACGACATATTAGCCACAGCCTCGCCAAACCAACTTACTGTATTTCGGCTTCTTACATTTTCCAATAGCTGTTGATTCCAGGCCGCCATATAATAATCTCCATATGGATAAGGTTTGTCTGGCCAAATATTTCGTGGTATATAAAAAAGAAAATCATATATGAACGATTGAAGTGGATAATCTAAAATCTGAATTGTATCAGGATGTAACAGAGAATATATAACAAGTTTCATATCCAAAACTCTGGAAAAATATATGACATACATTTCCATAAATCCGGATGCTCCGCCGCCAACCGTTTTTTTCACAATTGACTGGTATAACACAAAATAACCAATTACAAAACTTACTCCCACCATGATACTAAACCAGGGTGTTTTATCTTTTTTCAATATATCTATCATTACTAATACAATTATTAAAAGTCCTCCCAAGGTACGTTTTGACGAAAATAATAATATTTGTACAGTAATAAATAAAAGGTAACTCTTTCCAATCAACCGATTTTTCAAACTTTTACTATCACTTAAAACGAACCAAAGTGCAACAACTGCAACCATGCTTAATGATAGTACAATTAACATTGTTCCATTATGATATTCAAAAGCTTCTGTGGTAATATTATAAATATCCGTTCTGTTAAACGCAGCAAACGATTCAAAATATAAACTTGGAATTGGCGCAAAAATTGCAAAAAAAGTCGGAAAAAACGTGATAACCATACAAAGAAAAATTATAGGTCTGGGTATATCTATGGAATTGATGCCATTAAACACTTCTTCTCTGAAAATAATATCTTTTCTTAATGCCCACCTTCTCAATATATCAGAAAAGACTATTACAAACAATAAATATATAAAATCAACTGCCATATTATTTCTTATGTATTGATATCCATGAGATGTAATATTTAATTCTCCATATGTAGCAATAATTAACTCCGGAAGCACGAAAAAAGCACAAAATACATAATATGCAACCCAATATACATTGATTGTAATTCCCTTTTTTAATATCGAATATAATAACCGTATTAAAATGAATATTAAAATACTAATCTCTATAATCTTCATCTTGTTTATACCTTTTTATATCAGCTAATTCTTTATCAGTCGCATAAAACACATGCTATCTATTCTCCCCATTTCGCTCGCCCTGAATTTGATATTTTAATTGCAGGTACACCTGCAACGGTAATATTCTCTTCATGAAAGCTTGATACAACAACTGCTCCTGCCCCTACCGCTATACCATCAGGCAGAAACACCCCCCCACTACATGTGATCCTATGCCTATTACTACATTATCTCCAATAACAGGAGTATCATCATTATTTCCTCCTGCCACAAAAGAAGTCATAACATGGATGGTTGCATTTTTTCCAATTCTAACTCTTCCATTAATTATAATTGGACCTACGTGCATAATCTTTAAACCTCTATCACAAGTATTGGGAGAAATATGTATTTGAGTTTTCAACATTAAATAATTTAACTTTACTCTGTAAAAAGTATACATAATATTTCTACCTGTATTCTTATAATATTCTGTATATCTCAAACTTCTTTGATAATGCCATAAAATTGCATCTTCGAACCCTCCAAGTAATTTGAGAAAATATACAATATTACTCATGCTACCTAAGTATCTCGATCTTTCACATTTCAGGTAATCCTTGAGTTCAGCTTTTGTTTTTATCATACTCCTCTCCTTTCATTACTCACATACTCTCTTCTTATATCATTCGGATTTTCTCTGAGAAACACATTGAATATAATCTAACCATTTTTTACCAATTATATTAATATTTAAAGATTTCATAATAGAAGTTGCTTGTTTTCGTATTTGATCCATCTTATCAAGATTTGACAATGCAAAGTCAATCATATTTGTTATTTCTAATTCATTACCTACCTCTACCAAAAATCCATTTTTACCATTTGTAATCAATTCTCTTGGCCCCCCTATTGGACAATCCGTAGAGATACATACTAATCCAAGCGCCATAGCTTCTATAAGAGCATTTGGCATACCTTCATAATCAGAACTCATTACAAAAACAGATGCCGTAGATATTTTATCAAAAATATTCTTTTGATTTCCCGGTAAATATACTCTATTCTCCAAGTGCAGTGATCTTATATACTGTTCTAATTCTTTCCGAAGTGGTCCTTCTCCATATATATACATATTACACGCAGGATATTTGGAAGAAATAAGATAAAATGCTCTAATTAACAATTTATGATTTTTTTGTTCCGTCAATCTTCCAACTGCTACAATATTTCCATCTGTCTGTGAACACGTAGAATATGATTCCAAATTATCGGCTAATATAGGGTTAGGTATGACAACACCGCGTCCCCCGGTAATTTTCTTATAATATTCCTTTGCATCCTTTGTTTGAAATACAAATCCATCTGCAAATCGCATCATAAACTGAGAAATTATTTTTATAAACTTTTTTCCCCTAACCTGATTCGGATCATTTCTTTCAGACACTATAACTTTTGTTTTCAAACCTATACAGGCAATAATTACAGCCAAACTATCCGCCGCTCCCATAGCAATGACTGTTTCAATATCTTCATGGATAAAAATTTTTCGCAATTTAGGTATAAATCTATATCTGGGAATATTTCCATCAGACAAATTAATCCTTTTAATATGTTTGCCCACAGAATATTCCTGAGCTAGTTTTCTGCCAGTAACTACAACACATTCCTCTCCCTGATCACATATAAACTGTGAAAGGGCTATTGTGACTCTTTCAGCGCCTCCTCGCGCCAAGCTGTCGCAAAAAAAAGCAAATTTACTCATATATTTTCCTTAACTATTTATCTAAAACTTTTCTTCTTATTTCTTCATAATAACTATTTCTTCGTTCATTTAAAGATTCATCATTATATAACTTGCTATGCTCGAAATTTCTTTTAGCATACTCTTTCAATCCATTTTTTAGAATTATTTCAACTGTATCCGCTATAGATTTTGCTGACGCTCTTTCAAATACACATTCACTGTCCATCAATTCAGGAATTCCGGCTGTCCGCGCTCCCAACACCGGACAAGCCCTGCTTAAAGCCTCTATTACGGCACGCGGCAATCCCTCTTGTAAACTAGGTTGAATATAAATGTCGATCTCATCCAGTTTCTTAAAGATATCTTTTAAAGGTAATCTGCCCATAAATATAAGATTTGCCGTAATATTAGCTTTCCTTGCAAAATTTAAAAGATAATTTTGATCACCCTCACCTGCCAAATAATATGTAACATTTATTCCCCGATCCTTCAATATCTTTATAGCTTTTACGACATATTCCTGTCCTTTTGAATACTGATTAATACTTGCAGATGTCATCATACTTATATTATGTACATCCATTTCCTCTATTTTCTTAAGTCTATTTATCAATATCCCTTGATTACATTCCTTTATTACAACATTTGAAGCATTAATACTTGGATTCTTACAAGGATATTTTTTTTGCAGATATCTCTCCGTAACGTAAATCGCAAAATCCGCATTCCATGTACATCTCTTCATTTTATTTGTCATATATGGAGCAATAATTTTTCCTGCCATACTATGATTCCAATAAGAGTCCCATCCGTCACACATCAATTCCGCCACAAATATTTTCCCCAATTTTTTCGCACAATCATATGCTCTGAACGCAATTATAGAAGGAAATCTTCCCACTGCAAAATCACATTTCTTCATTGCATGAAACATTTGATTTTTATATCTTCCCTGCATTGATTTTGCTAAACTATCACAATCAACAATCTCTTTAATAAAATCAGCTTTTATACAATCAAAAGGCTTTTCATCAACCTTTTCAAATCTCGAACATAAAACTATATCGCCAAATGCATCTGCATAGCGCACATATATCACATATGCTCTAGCAGCTAAGTAATACTCATCTTTGTAAACCGTACATCTAAACTCAGATGCCAAAAAGACCTTCATTTCATTATCCCTCTCTCATTCGAATAACTTTTGCCGGAACACCTCCTACAATTGCTCCTTCTGGTACATCTTTATTCACCAGGCTGTTTGCACCAATAACGGCATTATCTCCAATGGTGGTTCCCAGTAATATCGTTGCCTTAGCTCCTATCCAAACATTATTCCCGATAATAACGCTTTTACTTGTCTCCCCTTGAAGATTCATAGGCACGCCAATCTCATTAAAATTATGTGTATTTGACAAAATCGACACATCATGCCCCACCATAACATCATTTCCAATTATTACTCCTCCCTTACACTCCAAATAAGAATTTTCATTAATCGTAACTCGTTCTCCAATAGTAAGCTTCTCAGGTGTAAAAATCACAACGTTTGACTGAACAATCACATATCCCTCCGCCAAATGTGTCATCCCTAATCTTTTTAACAAAACATATCTCCATGCCATAGATAAGAATCCTGTTTTAAACCTCTTTTTATCTAATCTCATTCTACAAAAAGAAACAGGTAACATATTTACTATAATTTGCATTATTTTTAATATTGGTCGTGCAACATTCCACATACTTATTCTATGCTCAACAACACTCATTTTTGTATCTCCAAACCTTTTGTATCTCTTCAAGATAAATTTCTGTCACGATATTTCGATCAAACTCACGTTCCATCTTTACTCTTGCCGCCCGACCCATAGCCACCTTTTCTTCATGACTCAACACTAAAAACTTATTCATTGCTTTTATCATGGATTTAACATTTCTTACCTCAAACAAATATCCTGTCTTTCCGTCCTCGATTCCTTCTCTCACTCCGGGAATATCAGATCCAATACATACTCGTCCCATAGCGCTGTGTTCCAAAACTACATTTGTCATCCCTTCATAATGACTCGGATGGATAACGGCATGTGCAGTCTGTATGAAGGGTTTCATATCCAATTGAACACCTCCGTATTCAATCACCCCCTTCTTTTCAAGTTGTTCAATCCTTCCTCTATATGAATCATCATCATAATCTCCATAAATTACAAATCTTGTATTAGGATATTTCTTCTTGATAATTTGTACTCCTTTTAAAAATTCATTAATCCCTTTCAGCTCTACAATTCGCGCAACATAATTAAATGTAACAATTTCATCATTTAAAGGATATTCTTTAAAATCAAATTCATTTAAATTTACACCTGAACCTGGAATATCTCTATAATGAACTTTATTCTTCAACAATTTATTAATTTCATCGCGCTCAACAGAATTTTGATACATTATACATGCAGCTTTTCTCCATCCAAGCCAGTACAATAATTTCATAAATTTATCAAACATTCCCTGTGTTTCCATGAGACCGGCATTATTCACTATATATGGTATTTTCATCATTCCACAGACAAATCCTGCATATATTGAAGGTTTCGTTGTATATGTTAAGACACAGTCTGGATTTTCCTGCTTCAATAACTTTCTATAGGATAATATCAGTTTAAAATCATTGGAAATATTAGTTCCTCTTCGATCCACTGGAATATCAATAAATCTACATCCTTTCTCAATAAAGAAATCCATTTTCTTTCCATACGGACAAACCAAAATCACTTCATATCCTATATTACAAAGTTCTAAAATAAGTTCACTTCTAAAATTATAGAAATTATTATCTTTAGGAGATATCAGCATTATTTTATCCATCACAGAGTCCTCATATTTCCGTATTCGATATAATTATTTTTCTTATATACTCAAGTTCTGTTTTCCCATACCTTTGATCTATTGTGATTGGGATTACATATCTGGAAATCCAATATTCTATTGTATCTTCCGGAATCTCCCCAAGTAAATAACTCCACCAATGGCCTTGGAAATGCTTATTTTTCAATAATTTATCCAAGAGACTATCATCCTCAATCAGCAGCGGATAAACCACCGGTACACAATCATCTGCATAATATTTCATTGGGTTCAGTTTATTGATATCGCCAAAGATTTTTTGAGCAAAAGCAAAATTTTCACGTCTTTTTTTTCTTATAAATTCATAATCTGTACCATCTAAGATTGTTCTTGTCAATTTTGACATTAATTTTATATCTTCTCTGTCAATTCTATGTTCATTTACCATTCTCGACTCATATGTCTTACCCTCACAACCATATTCAATCCTTTGCAGAAGAAAGTTTGCCGTATCAGAAGAAAAACATTGCTCATAGTCTCCTGCGTACTGCTCCGCATCCTCTCCAATTACATATGCCCCATCTGGAGCACCTATGAACTTTCTTGCTGAATATACACTTAAACTTTTCCTAAGAGGCTTACAGAAGAATGCTTGCGAATTATCAATGATTACATGATTATATCTTCTACTAAGTTCTTTCATCCGCGTTGAAGACATTACACCATAATAGTTAACCAATAATATAGCTTCATCTTCTTCTGGAAACAGATCAATTGGCGTAAAATCATCGCTAATATAATAGAATTTTATTTTCACGTCTTTTTTTAATAAAAAATTTCTTACAGAATCACATTGATAATAAGGAATCCAGATTTTTTCACAACCAGTTATTCTGAAGGCATGCCAAATGGCTGCTCTTCCACTATTAAGACGTATAATATTTTTATTTCCTTTATAAAATTCTTTTCCATTTGGAAATTGAAGCTCAATAAAACTACCTATTTCCATAAATATCATTTCACCTGCTTTATATTATATATCCACTATTTATATTCATCCCAATGTTGATAGAGTACTTCAAATGGAGCAATATCATCTTTATTATAATAATAGGTTCCTTTTGCTTCTTTAAAATCTTTTAACCATTCAGCAAAGCTAATCATCCCACCTTCTACACGTTTTCCATAATCAATAACTTCTGACATATCCGTAAAATCTTTGAATTCTTTCTCATCCGTCGGATCAATTCTTCCAGCATCCATAGACTTAACCCAAAGAAAAGATAGTGGCATTCCTGCAACTGTAGATGAATAATTCCATGCAGATGCCCGAAAGTTTGTTTCAAGGAAATAATAAGTATCCTCCTTATCAATAAGAAACTCTACTTCAAAAATTCCTTCAAAACCGATTTCTTCTATCATAGCTTGTATCTTTTTACGTATCTCAACATCCTTCATCATCGTTACATTATGGTATGGGCTATAGTAACCTTTAATAAGATATTTCCATAAGAGTGTCGTACCAATAAACATCTGATGCCCATGATCTACAGAAAAACCTTCAATGGCATATTCGTTCTTCTTATCCACAAACCGTTGAATCTGTACAACAGGGCTAGATATTTTATTAAAAGCTTCTTGTAATTCTTCTTCATTCTCACATATGTACACATCTGATTTCCAATTGCCTGAGTTAGGGTTTATATCCTTTGTAATTACCGGATATACCAAGTTCTCTGGAATTTCACCCACATTTACAACATGCGTCTCAAGGACGTTAAATCCATTCTTTTTAGCAAGTTGAAGAATTTGTTCCTTATTCATAAACTCATTGATTCGTCCATTTACTCCTGCATTATAAAAAATAAATTTGTCCTTAATTTCGTCATAATGAAGATCAAAATATCCTACCGATTTATCATCTGAAAAAAGAATATATGGTTTAAACTCTTCATTACCATATGTTGAAATGAGCAGCTCATAGCCTTCTTCTACTGAATTTACAAAATGACAAATAGAGATATATTTACTCATGCATGCCACCGGACCACGGCGCTTTATAGAAATATAAATTGGATCAATTCCATTTTCACCAAGACTTCGAATTAGTCCTAAAGGATTATAATGTTCCAATGCAAAAATAATAACTAAATGATTGTTGAATCGATTATTCATCCTGATTCTCCTCTACAATTTTAACTGTTCTGAATTCTTTATCGTCAAGCTTTGGTGCTCGATGTGCATCATCTGATCTATCTGCGCCAAGTATTTTCTTCACTGTCAAAAAGAATATCTTTATATCTAATCTAATTGACCAGTTTCTAACATAATATAAATCAAACTCTGCCATTTCTCGACGACTGTCTGATTTATTCTCATTTACGGCTTCCCATCCGGTAATACCTGGGATAACAGACTGTCTCTCTCGTTGCTCATCCTCTGTCATAACCAACATTTCTCGTGGAAGAAGGGGCCGCGGTCCTATCCATGACATCTGTCCAGTAAATATATTTAGTATCTGAGAAAGCTCATCAACACTGACTTTTCGAATCACCTTGCCCCATTTTTTCAATCTTTGTTCGTCTGAAAGAAGATTCCCATTACTATCTTTCTCATTTGTCATCGTACGTAATTTATAAATCGTAAATGGTTTACACTTATACCCTATTCTGGTCTGCTTAAATAGTACAGGATCTTCTGGTGACGCTATCTTTATGATTACCATAGCAATAAAAATAACCGGAATAGCAATTATACTAATAATAATGGCAAATACAAAATCAAATGACCTTTTTATGATTTTACTAATCATCTACTTATTCGCTCCTAAATACACATTCAAAAGCTTCAGCATATCTAACACCTGCCTGTGCACCTCTATAAGCTGCTAACCCGATGTATACCTCATAACTCTGGGGATGCGGGTATTCTCTTATTACGCCTTTATATTCTTCATGAGCACAAATTTTTTTCTCCAATCCTTCTCTGCCTATTTCCACAAAATAATTTGGCATAAAACGATTTTTAGAGCTGTCTAACGACCATTCAGTTGCCCCAGAAGTTTCACTCATCAAAACTAATCGCAACTTCGGAATAAATCGCCAATGACGAAATAATTTACAGGCTGTCATTGTAGCTTTACTGGTTAATACATGATCTATATTTACATCAGCTGTATGATGAGTGATAATTGCCTCTACTTTCCAATCCTCAATACATGACTTTATAAATTGAACAAGATCTAAATATGGTATAGTGTTCATCTTAATATTGGGAAAATCAGCATGATAAACTTTCTGAACACCAAGAATATCCATAGATTTTGCTTCTTCTTCTGGAAGCGTTTCTGAAAGATTCTTTCTCGCTTCCACTTTTCCAACCATTATCGCAACAGCAACTCTATGCCCTTCTTGCACTAACTTGAAAATCGTACCACCTACATCTGCCTCATCATCAGGATGAGCCATGACAAATAAATAATTCATTAATTAACAACTCCTAAACACACACTCAAAAGCTTCAGCATAATCACAGCCAGCTTCGGCTCCGCGATAAGCTGCAAGACCTTCAATGGCTTTCTCAGACCGTGGATGAGGATATGGTCGCATCACATCAACATAAGCACTCAATGCTTCAATTTTTTTCTGAGTACCTTCTGTTCCAACTTCTACAAACATGTTTGGAGAAAATCTATTCTCTGCTGAATTCAGACTCCACTCTGTACTTGACAATACTTCCATAAAAAGAAATTCCTTTAGTTTTGGAATACCGTCTCTACGCTGAAATAAACGGCACGCGGCATTCGCAGCACGACTGGTCTCCTGATGATCAACATTTGTATCCGATGGATGGTGAGTAAAAATTATTTCCGCTTTCCATTCGTCAATACAAGACTCTATAAACTGGACAAGATCAAGATGAGGCACTGTATTCATTTTAATGTTCGGAAAATTTGCGTGAAACACTTTTTTCACACCAATGATAGACATTGCCTTAGTTTCGTCTTCAGATAAACTTGCTGAACGGTTGACCCTGGCATCAGCCTCACCGCACATGATGGCTACAGCAACTTTATGTCCCTTTTTAATCAGCTTGTAAATAGTTGCACCAGCACCAAGCACTTCATCATCAGGATGGGCAACAACTACCAAATAATTCATAAATTTGTCCTCCTACCATGTAATCAACACACAATTATCCCCAACACCCTCACCCCTCTATCCAACGCCAACTCCATCTCCTGCCTGATCACTTTCTCATAAGACTCCCCTTTTTTCTCAACAAAGAGAATCCCATCATAATACTCCATCTTCTTAAGCGCTGCCGCATGGAACACCACCTGCCTGTAAGGTGAAAAAGTAACGCCCTCCGCCTCTTCCGCTAATTCTTCACAAATCTCTATCACATCATTACTTGCCACAGTTCCCGCAAGCATAACTCTCTTAACTATTTTCTCCGGATCCTTGCGAACTGCATTCTGAACATTAACCGCTGCAATCTTGATCTGTTCGCTCCTGGGAATTTTCGCACATGGTCCTTCCTCCAATCGGCAAATCCATCGATCCACAAAGCCGAACAACTTCTTCTTTGTCTCTCTTCTCCGAATAACTCCCAATAACGGCATGCCAAATCTACGCTGAAAGTTATTTACATCCTGCAATTTCCCGCCCATAACATAACTCATACAGAATATCAGGCATACAACACATACTCCGCCAATCATTCCTATGACGGCAAATGTTACCGCAGAGGAAACCGGATCTTCAAATACAATTGGTTCACTCTGTGCTTCTGTCTCCCCTTCAACCGATTCCGCCATATCCTGCTTTGCCTGCTGTTCTTTCTTGAATTGATTGTCTGTGATCGTTGCCTGATATTTGCAGATTCCTGCAATAACCGCCATAAATACCATACCTGCAACAATCCATCTCCATCGCTTTAAACAATAAAATATCAGATCTATCAGATTAACTTCATTAACTTCCTGATACTCCTCCATTAACTACTATCTCCTCTCGAAATTAATTCTTCACTCTTTCTTCCCCACCATCTCAATCCCCAGATGTATCACCGTCTTCTGGTTCATGAAATCAACTTCCACCTTCGCAATCCTTCTGTGCAGATCAATCTTCTTAATACATCCTTCTATATTCTTCAACGGTCCCGACAAGATCGTAATCACGTCCTCTTCTGACACCGACACCTGAGATAACGCTACCTCCATGCTCTGATCCGAAGCCCCCTTGATTCTTTCGAGCCACTCTACTTCACATTCAGTAAGGGAAATAATCTGCTCTTCTTCTTTCCCCAATAATTTTGTAAAAACCGGTATATGACGAAGTTCCCGATACAATTCCTGAACACAATCACTTGTAATAAACACATATCCAGGAAGCAGTTTTTCATGAATCTCTTTCCATTCTCCCCGGAATTTCTTCTTCACTCGTCTCATAGGGTGAAAGCAAGAATCATATAACTCCTCCCCCACCATAACTTTCACTTGTTCTTCCACTTTATCTTCTGTTCCTGCTGCTACCTGCATTACATAATACAAAATAATCCCCCATTTACTAGTACACCGAATAATAAGTAACCAGCCATATAACTTGCCTGATTTTCCATCTGCATCGTTGTCGTCAATCGGCGTAGCGCCCACTACGCCTCATTCCTCCGTCTTGCATATGAAAAATCATTCTGCGTTATATGGCTAGAAACTTATTTTTCGGTGTACTAGTACAGCTGACGGAACAGAACAGTACAGTACAGATAATACGAAGGAGGATAAATGTCAGTGTTAACGATAGGAACACATATGTCGATTGCCAAGGGGATCGCGAATACTGCGAAGAATACAGTATGGATGGAAGCCAATACCATGCAGATATTCAGCCGCAATCCCAGGGGATCGAATTTTAAGGTATATACGCCAAAGGAGACAGAGCAGTTCCAGACGATACGGAAGGAGCACCGATTCGGGCCGCTTCTTGCCCATGCGCCGTATACCATGAACCTTGCCAGCGATCAGGAGCGGGTATATGAGTTCGCGTGTACGGTAATCCGGGAGGATGTTGCAAGGATGGATGAACTTGATATCGAATATCTGGTGTTTCATCCGGGCAGCCACACCGGGATCGGAGTGGAGCGGGGGATCCAGAATATCATCCGGGGACTTGACCAGGCGGTTACAGGGAATGAGAAGATCACAGTCCTCCTTGAAACCATGAGCGGAAAGGGGACGGAGATCGGGGCGAGATTCGAGCATCTGAAAGCGATCAGGGACGGCTTGGCACATCCGGAGCGGATAGGGATCTGCCTGGATACCTGCCATGTGTTTGCGGCGGGCTACGATATTGTGAATGAGCTTGATAAGGTGCTTGATGAATTTGACCATGTGCTGGGACTTGGCCTGCTGAAAGCGATACATCTGAATGACAGTATGATGCCGTTTGACTCTCATAAGGACAGACATGCGGCGTTCGGTGAAGGGCTGATCGGCATGGAGGCGCTGCTTCGTGTAATGCGGCATCCAATGTTAAGCGGGCTGCCGTTTTATCTGGAGACGCCGCTGGATGACCAGGGGCATAAGGAGGAGATCCGAAGGATCAAGGAGATCATATCAAAGAACGGGCAGAGGGACGATTAGCCGCGGGGAATATGCAAGGGACGTTTCGGGAAAGATAGAGGCAGAGAATGGAGAGGGACAGGCAGATGGAGGAAGGAACCTCGGAGGCAGAAAATGGAGAGGAACAGGCAGATGGAGGAAGGAAGCGCTAAGGAAGAGAATGGGCTAAGGCTTAAGACGATCGCGTATATTCATACGGATTTCCCGTCGAAATTCGGAATCCCAAGGCAGAGCGGGCTTGCGGATACAAGGGCAGAGATCGTATTCGAGGACGGATACGGCAATCAGGACGCGTGCAAGGGAATCGAAGAGTATTCCCATCTCTGGCTGATCTGGGGATTTACGGAGGTTATGGGGAAGAGTTGGAGCCCGACAGTGCGGCCGCCGAGGCTTGGAGGGAATAAACGGGTGGGCGTATTTGCAAGCCGTTCGCCGTTTCGCCCTAATCCGGTGGGATTGTCCTGCGTGGCGCTGGAGCGGGTGGAGAACCGGGCAGGGAGAATCGTACTGCATGTAAGAGGCGCGGACCTGATGGACGGAACGCCCATTTATGATATTAAGCCCTATCTGCCTTATGCGGACTGTCATGCGGACGCAGAGGGCGGATTCGCAGAGCAGAAGAAGGAGTACGGATTGGATGTTGAGATCCCCGGCGAGTGGATGGATGCGGTGCCGGCAGAGCACAGGGAGATCCTGGTGCAGATATTGTCTCAGGATCCGCGGCCTTCTTATCAGAAGGACCCGGACAGAATCTATGGAATGGAGTATGCCGGGATGGATGTGCGGTTTCGGGTCAGCGGGAATGTTCTGAAGGTGTGCGGGATATCCCAGAGGCCGTACCGGGAATCAGGATCGTAAAAATATTCTAACTGTACGGTTGGACGCTCTTTCGAGCCTCCAACCTGCCCATGCATTCGCAAAAATCGTGCTACCGCACTCTTACGTCTGCTGACGCAGCCGCTTTTTGCTCATTTATGGGTAGGTTACTAATCCACAAACTCGCTTGCATTGCAATAAATTGCATGCAAGTGAGTTTGTGGATTGCAACCGTACAGTTCGAAAATATTATTTTATACTTGCATTATACCCTTATGGGGTATATAATATATTTGGAAATGAGGTGCAGACATATGGAAGAGAGGCAGGAATGCTGTCACAAGACGAAGGAGCGCTCCCAGAAGGAGTATAAGGATCTGGTCAACCGTTTAAGCCGTATCGAAGGGCAGGTCAGAGGCATCCGCAAGATGGTGGATAACGACGCCTATTGCCCGGATATACTGATACAGGTATCGGCGGTGAACGCGGCGCTGAACAGCTTCAATAAGGTTCTGCTTGCCAATCATATCCGTACCTGCGTGTCAGAGGATATCCGTGCAGGGAAGGAAGATACGGTGGACGAACTCGTCGCGACACTGCAGAAATTAATGCGATGATACCCCGGTATGGTACATTAAGGTGCAATGCGGACGGGACAACTGCTAAGGTATGCTCGGACAGGGAAGGATACATGACCTGATATCCGAAGGATCGTAAAGAGAAGACAAACGAGATCGGATGGAGCACAAGGAGGGATGATAGATGGAACAATATGCGGTAACAGGTATGAGCTGCGCAGCGTGCAGCGCCCGGGTGGAAAAGGCTGTCTTAAAGGTAGACGGAGTAACGTCTTGTTCGGTAAGCCTGCTGACGAATTCTATGGGTGTGGAAGGAAGCGCTTCTGCTTCAGAGATCGTTGAAGCGGTGGAGGCGGCGGGCTACAGTGCGTCTAGGAAGGATACGGCCGGTACAAAGGAGGACGCCGGCGAGGGTGCGCCGGGCGAGGAACTATTGAAGGACCGGGAGACGCCTGTTTTAAAACAGAGGCTTACGGCATCTCTCGTGTTCCTGCTTCCTCTTATGTATTTTTCTATGGGGCATATGATGTGGGGATGGCCTGTGCCGGGATTTCTTGAGGGCAATCATGTGGCAATGGGCCTGATACAGCTGTTGCTTACAACCGCGGTCATGATCGTTAACCAGAAGTTCTTTATCAGCGGATTCAAGAGCCTGTGGCACCGCGCGCCGAACATGGATACGCTGGTGGCGTTGGGAGCGGGAGCGTCTTATGTGTACAGTGTGTATGCTCTTTTTGCTATGACGGACGCGCAGATGCGTATGGACGCACACAAGGTAATGGCCTTCATGCATGAGTTTTATTTTGAATCTGCGGCCATGATCCTGACACTGATCACGGTCGGTAAGATGCTGGAGGCGCGTTCTAAGGGACGGACGACGGATGCGCTTAAGAGCCTGATGAAGTTAGCGCCGAAGACGGCGGTCGTTGTAAGAGACGGATCGGAGCAGGAGGTTCCCATTCGTCAGGTGAGGAAGGGCGATGTGTTTGTGGTCCGGCCGGGGGAGAATATTCCGGTTGACGGCGTGGTAACAGACGGCATCAGCGCGGTCAACGAGTCCGCGCTTACCGGTGAGAGCATTCCGGTGGATAAGGAACCGGGAAGCCAGGTGTCGGCGGCTACGCTGAATCAGTCCGGTTTCCTCAGATGTGAGGCGACCAGGGTCGGGGAGGATACGACGCTGTCGCAGATCATTCAGATGGTCAGCGACGCGGCTGCCACGAAGGCGCCGATCGCGAAGGTCGCAGATAGGGTCTCCGGTGTGTTTGTGCCGGCGGTCATTGCCGTCGCGGCGGTTACGATCCTGGTATGGCTGTTCGCAGGCGAGAGCGTAGGATTCGCGCTGGCAAGAGGGATCTCCGTACTGGTGATAAGCTGTCCGTGCGCTCTTGGTCTGGCAACGCCGGTTGCCATTATGGTAGGCAACGGTATGGGCGCTAAGAACGGGATCATGTTCAAGACGGCGGTGTCCTTAGAGGAGACGGGTAAGGTGCAGATCGTCGCGCTTGATAAGACAGGGACGATCACAAGCGGCGAGCCGAAGGTCACGGACATTATACCCGAGGACGGCGTGGCAGAAGAAGAACTCCTTCTGACGGCGTACGCCCTGGAGCGAAAGAGCGAGCACCCGCTGGCAAGAGCGGTTCTTGCGCTGGCGCAGGCAAGAGGGCTTGATAGCGGGAAGGGATCGGGAAGTCTGGAGGTGACGGATTTTCAGGCTGTGCCTGGTAACGGGCTGTGCGGGAATCTGGACGGCGACAGGCTGACCGGAGGTAACCTGGCATTTATCAGTCAGAGCGCGGACGTATCCGAACGGATGAGCCAGAGAGCGGTCAGGCTGTCCGAAGAGGGCAAGACGCCGCTGTTCTTCGGCAGAAACGGGCGGATGATCGGTGTGATCGCCGTTGCGGACGTAATCAAGGAGGACAGTCCCAAGGCGGTGAAGGAGCTGCAGAATATGGGCATCCATGTGGTAATGCTGACCGGAGACAATGAGAGGACGGCCAGGGCGATCGGAAGGCAGGCGGGTGTGGACGAGGTGATCGCAGGTGTTCTGCCGGACGGCAAGGAGCAGGTCATCCGTGATCTTAAGAAGCTTGGCAGGACGGCCATGGTCGGAGACGGGATCAACGATGCGCCCGCGCTTACAAGAGCCGATATGGGGATCGCTATCGGCGCCGGCACGGATATCGCCATTGACGCGGCGGATGTCGTGCTGATGAAGAGCCGTTTAAGCGACGTTCCGGCGGCGATCCGGTTAAGCCGTGCGACGCTTCGCAATATCCACGAGAACCTGTTCTGGGCGTTCTTCTACAATGTGATCGGGATCCCGCTTGCGGCCGGGATGTGGTATCCGATATTCGGATGGAAGCTGAATCCGATGTTCGGAGCGGCGGCAATGAGCCTGTCAAGCTTCTGCGTGGTGACAAATGCGTTGAGGCTTAATTGGTTCAGGCTTCGGGACGCTTCGAAGGATAAGAGCCTTAAGATGCGGGTTCTTAAGTCGCAGAGGCAGGAGCCTATGCAGGAGCAAACACAGGAGCAGATGCAGGAGCAAACACAAGAGCAGATGCAGGAACAAACACAAGAGCAAATACAAGAGCAAGCACAAAAACAATATCAGGTAAAGAAGGAGGAGACAAAGATGACAAAGACAATGAAGATCGAAGGAATGATGTGCGGACACTGTGAGGCAAGGGTGAAGAAATGCCTGGAGGCGCTCGCAGAGGTTGACGGGGCAGAAGTAAGCCATGAGACCAAAACAGCGGTTGTGACGCTGAACGGAGAGCTTGCGGATGAGGTGCTTAAGAAGACGGTAGAAGACCAGGATTACAAGGTGCTGGGAATCGAATAAGGGACGGATCAGACATTTAACGGAGGGGATAAGAAGATGGAATTTATCAGGGCGTCTATGGAACATATCGACAGAATGTGCGAGATCACGGAACAGGCCAAATGCCAGCTTAAGGGCCTGGGGCTTGATCAGTGGCAGAAAGGCTATCCCAATAGGGAGGTCTGGCTTGCGGATATCAGGGAAGGCTGTTCTTATCTTGCGGCAGAAGAGGATAAGCTTCTGGGTGTATTTGCATTCCAGACGACGCCGGACCCCTCCTATGAAGTTATTGACGGCCAATGGCTGACAGACGGAGAGTACGCGTCCATGCACCGGGTCTGCGTGGCCGACGGATGCAAAGGAAGGGGCGTGGCCGGGAGAATGTTCGCTTACGGATTCGAGCTTGCGAAGCAGGCGGGATTCCGTGCGGTCAGGATAGATACGCACCCAGGGAATCTCCCGATGAGAAGGGCGCTTGAAAAGGCAGGTTTTAAGGCCTGCGGCGAGATACGGCTTGCAGGAGGGTGCGAGGACGGAGATCTGAGGATCGCTTATGAAAACTGCTTGTGAAAACTGCCTATGAAAAACGCTTATGAGAATCGCTTATGAGAGAATATTAGGCTTGATGATTTTCCAATAGTTGGTATATAATAGGACTGAACACAGCTTGATTCATAAGGGAGGAGATTATGGCACTAAGTGATTACACGAAAGCATATAAACTTGGAAAGAAGAATTATCAGTACCGGATGCTGCATGGGCTGCTGCCTACGCTGGAAGTGTTAGATGATATTATCCCGACGAAGGGGACATTTTCCGAGGTGCCGCTGGGACTGGTCCAGATTCCGGTCGATCAGATCGTGGGAACGAAGACCGGCGGCAGAAGCAATGCATTTGCAGCGAATTATATGCCGATATTAAGGGAGACCTCGGAGTTTGCCAGGAAATGGGCTCAGCTCAGCTCAAGCCATGAGAAGGAAGGTATCCGTGAGCCGATCAAAGCATTCGAATATATGAACAAATTCTACGTGCTGGAGGGGAATAAACGTGTCAGCGTTATGAAATACTACGGAGTAGTGTCCGTTCCCGGTGAAGTGACGCGTATCATACCTAACAGGACAGAGGACAAGGAGAACAAGATCTACTATGAATTCCTGGATTTCTATGAACTGACGAAGATCAATTATATCTGGTTTTCTGAGGAGGGGAATTTTAAGAAGCTTTTAGAAGCGGTCGGCAAAGGCCCGGAGGAAGTCTGGAGTGATGACGAGCGTCTGGAGTTCAGTTCTATTTACCGGAGATTTATGGCGGAATACAGCGCAGAGGACAAGGGGAAGCTGTCCGTTACGGTAGGCGACGCGTTTCTTGCGTTTATTGAGCTGTATGGTTATAAAGAGATCGACCAGATGACCACCAAGGAATTGAAGGAGCTGGTTGAGAAGTCCTGGGAGGAATTCTCGCTTTTGGAGGAGGATGAGGATGTAGAGCTTAAGATGGACCCGAATACGGAGAAGAAGCCGCTTATTAACCTGCTGCTTCCGTTTGGGATCTCCAGGCTTAAGGTTGCATTTATCTACGAGAAGACGCCGGGATCTTCGGCGTGGACCTATGCGCATGAGCTGGGAAGGCTTCATCTGGAACAGACGTTCCCGGAGGAAGTCAGCACGGTATATTATGAGAATGTTACTCTTGACAGTATAGATGAGCGTATAGATGAAGCGATCGCGGACGGATGTAATATTATATTTACAACAACGCCGTCGTTTGTGCAGGCCAGTGTGAAGGCGGCGATCGCCAACCCGGACATTCGGATACTGAATTGTTCTGTCAATACTTCACACAGGTATATTCGTACTTATTACGCGCGGATGCATGAGGCGAAGTTTTTGATGGGAGCGATCGCGGGCGCTATGTCGGAGCACAACCGTCTGGCATATATTGCGGATTACCCGATCTACGGTTCCATCGCGAATATCAATGCGTTTGCGCTGGGAGCCAAGACGATCAATCCCCGTGCGGAGGTATATCTGGAGTGGACCGCCAAGAAGGATATAGACGTGATGGAGAATGTCCTTGATAAAAAGGTCGACTGTATCTCAGGGAAGGATATGGTGATCCCAGAGGAGGCGTCAAGGTTCTTCGGAATCTATCATCTGGAGGGCGATACCGCCAGGAATCTTGCAATGCCGCTGTGGCACTGGGGGAAATTCTACGAGCAGATGATCCGTACCATCATGGACGGTACGTGGAAATACGACGACGATCCGACTTCGAAGAAGGCTATCAATTACTGGTGGGGCATGTCGGCGGGTGTGATCGATGTTGTATGTTCACAGTATCTTCCGCTCGGAACCAAGAGGCTGGTAGAGCTTCTGAAGGAGACTATCAGCACGGGCAAGTTCAATCCGTTTTCCGGTATCCTGTATTCGCAGGATGGAATCGTTCAGGACGATCCGGGCAAGAGCCTGTCGCCGGAGGAGATCGTTACGATGGATTGGCTGGCAGAGAATGTCATCGGAAGCATTCCGAAGGAAGAAGAATTAAAAGAACAGTCCAAGCCTGTTGTCTCGCAGCAGGGGATTGAGAAATAAGAAGGGTTAGAGTTGATCTATGAAGATACTTGCGATTGCGGACGAAGAATCTGCTTATCTGTGGGATTATTTTGAAAAGAGCAAGCTTGCGGGAATCGACCTGATCATATCCTGCGGCGATCTGGATCCAAGATATCTTTCGTTCCTGGCAACATTTACCTCCGTGCCCATCCTGTATGTGCATGGGAATCATGACGAGAAGTACAGGCAGATCCCGCCTGACGGGTGTATCTGCATTGACGATAAGATCTATGTGCATCAGGGAGTGAGGATCCTTGGGCTTGGAGGTTCCATGCGTTACCGGCCCGGAGAGTTTCAGTATACGGAGAGGCAGATGAAGGGCCGGATTCGGAAGCTGTGGTTTCAGCTGTTCAGGCACAGGGGATTCGATATCCTGGTGACCCATGCTCCGGCATATCAGCTCAATGACGGGCTTGATCTGCCGCATCAGGGATTTCAGGCATTCCGGGCGCTTCTTGACAAGTACCGGCCCAAATACTTCCTGCACGGGCATGTGCATATGTCTTATGGGCGGAAGCATAAGAGATATGACACATACCAGGAGACGCAGGTGATCAATGCCTTCGAACGGTGCGAGATCGAATACGATATCTGATCATTCCGGCAGACAGAGTTCCTGACAGAGTTCCTGAACCGTCCTGCGGCTGCAGGGATGGTGTTTATAGGGGGCGATCTCCAGAAGAGGTTTCAGCACGAAATCCCTTCGGTGCATATCCGCATGGGGGATGCACAGGTCGTCTTCCTCTATGATCAGGTCGTCATAGAAGATGATGTCCAGATCCAGAGTCCGCGGTCCCCAGCGGATGATGCGCTCCCGTCCGGCTTCCTGTTCGATCTTGTGGAGTACGTCAAGAAGCTCCCGGGGAGTCAGGAGTGTGCGAAGCATCAGGCAGCCGTTGAGGAAATCATCCTGGTCGGTCACGCCGTATGGCTCTGTGACCAGGAAGGAAGATACCTTGGCGACTTTGCAGCAGGGCGTATGGTCAAGGGCTTTTACAGCCTGCCTTAGATACTGCTCCTTGTCGCCCATGTTAGAGCCCAGTGCGATGTAGGCGGTATGCCATTCCCGTTCGATCGCCACGGAGACGGTTTCTAAGGGAAGACCGATCGGCGCCCAGGGCTTCTTGATCTCGATCTGCACCTTGTGAAGGCGCGGGGTTTCAAGGAGGAGCATCTCGGCGAGGCTCTCGGCCGCGCGTTCTAACAGCTTGAATGTATGCGCGGTCAGATATTGTTCTATCTTCTGACAGATCTCTCCATAGTGGATGGAGGCAGTCAGATCGTCTGTCCGTCCGGCCTTGCGAGTATCCGTGTACAGCGCTGTTGTGACGGTAAATTTCTGTCCCAGGGTATTCTCTTCGGGAAATACGCCGTGGCGGGCGAACACTTCAAGATTCTGTATCGTTATCTTATCCATTATACCCTCCTTTTGACCGATGTAGGATTGATGGCTTCCATCATCTGAATAGCTCTGCGGTTTGCCTTCACGTCGTGGACCCGCACAAAAGAGCAGCCGTTCATCATACCGAAGACCGTAGTTACAAGAGTTCCCTCTTCCCGCTGATCTGCAGGGAGGTCAAGCGTCAGCCCGATCACAGACTTGCGGGAGGTCCCGAGAAGAACAGGATATCCAAGAGACTGCATTTGGCCGACTTCGCGGATGATCTCAAGATTCATCTCATAGGTCTTGCCAAAGCCGACGCCGGGATCCAGGATGATCTTATCTTCCGGGATGGAGGCATCCCGGGCAATGCGGATGCATTCTTGCATATCCTCCATGAAGTCTGACAGGAAATCCTTATAAACCGCTTCATTCCTGTTATGCATCAGGCAGCAGGCGGCGCCGCGGCCGGCGATGAGAGAGGCCATGCGATCGTCGTATTTAAGTCCCCAGATGTCGTTGACAAGATCGGCGCCGGCTTGAAGTGCGGCTTCGGCGACGGAGCTTTTATAGGTGTCGATAGAGACGGGGATATCGAATTCCTGTTTTATCCTCTCGATAACGGGCGCCGTCCGTTCGATCTCTTCTTCATCGGTGATCTGCGCATGGCCGGGCCGGGTGGATTCTCCGCCGATATCCAGAATGTCCGCTCCGTCCGCGATCATCTCCCCGGCATGCCGAAGCGCGGCGTCCATGTGCTGATATCTGCCGCCGTCAGAGAAGGAGTCCGGCGTCACATTCAGGATTCCCATAATATAGGTATGTTTCTTTGTGTCAAATTCTTTATTTCCAATGATCATATTCAAGTCTCCGTATTTTAGTTTTGTATGCATTGCAGTAATTATGTAACAGATCGGCTTGTCTTAACTGTTACGAGATCATAATTGTATCTCTGTATTCTTCTTTGCGCTGTCCCAGTTACATTCCGGTTCTGCGGGGCAGGCGAAGCATGTGCGCGACATCTTATCGCTCTTATACAGAAGAGATTCCAACGGCCCGGCGCCGCTTCTTGGCTTACGGTGTCCGCGGATCGCAGTGAGGATCTGCAGCTGTTCTTCTGCTGTAAATGCGAGATCAGAAGGCATATCGGATAGAATCCGTTCAGCCAGAGCTGCGCTTGCGGTCTCATGAGGAATTCCCTCTTCATACTGCCGGCTCTTGCCGATATCATGAAGAAGCGCCGCGGTATAGATCAAATCCCGGCTTAGGCCAAGTCCTCCTTCAAGGTTAAGGATGTAGGCGATCCGGGCGACATCGAGAAGATGCTCTGTCTGATGGCGGCAGAAGATGCGGGTCTTCTCCAGTTCTTCCAGCCGGTGGAGGGAAGAGACGTAGAGCGGGTGCCGCCGGATGAAGGAGAGCCTCTTCTGTGTGATATTGTCTGAGAATGTCTGCATGGTCTTCTCCTTTAACGTCCGATCATCCGGTAGAACCGTTCCTCTAATTCCGGTTCGGTCTTGAAGACTCCCCGCAGCGCCAGCGTTACGGTCTGACTGCCCGGCTTCCTGATCCCGCGCATAGTCATGCACATATGCTCGGCTTCGGCCATGACAAGGACGCCCTTCGGATGCATATGTTCCATCAGCGCATCGGCGATCTGTCCGGTCATCTGTTCCTGAAGCTGAAGCCTTCTGGCATATACCTCCACCGTCCGGGCAAGCTTGCTTAAGCCGGCGACTCTGCCGTCCGGGATATACGCGATATGCACTTTCCCGTAGAAGGGCAGCATATGGTGTTCGCAGGTAGAATAGAAGGTGATATCCCTTTCTATCACCATCTCGTTGTTATCCGCGTGGAAAGTCCGGCTTAGATGTACGCCGGCATCCTCTTCAGTCCCGCCGAAGAGTTCTTCGTACATCCGGGCGATACGGTCGGGGGTGTCAAGAAGCCCTTCGCGTGAGATATCTTCGCCGATCCCTTCTAACAGAAGCCGGACGCCTTGTTTAATCTTATCCTGATCTATCATAGTCATCTATCCTTCACTATTAAATTACTTCGGATTCAATCCGAACACTATGTTCCAATGGTTTTGGTTCCTAACAGTTCCTTAGTTTCGGGATGCATAGGCTTCTGTCACCTGTCCCAGATAGGAGAGGGAACCGAAGGCAAGGACGATGCCGTCCTTACCGGCTCCAGAAAGAGCGTCTGTTACTGCATCTTCCACATTCTCTTTTGCCTGGATACGGACATCTGATTGACAGTGCCGTCTCATGGTCTTCGCCAATTCTGCTGCCGGCAGCGTCCGGGCGGCATCGGGAAGATCGACAGTGTGCACGGAAGCGGCCAGGGGCCCCATGATACCGGCGATCTTCTCATATTCCTTATCACGGAATACGCCCATGATATAGTGAAAACGTCTGTCCGGGAAGTAGGCTTTTAGAGATTCCCGAAGTCTTTTGGCTGCATCCTCATTGTGAGCTCCGTCTATGAGGAAAAGAGGTTCTTTGCCAAGGCAGGTCAGGCGTCCGGGCCATACGGTCTTCTCAAAACCGCTGCAGACGGCGTCCGGGCTGATGGGATAGCCAAGTGTCCCAAGTGTATGGATCACTTCGATGGCAGTGACGGCATTCTCCAGTTGATGCCTTCCTGCGAGCGGACAGCGGACGGCCTTTAGATCCTTGTAAGAGAAGGTCTGTCCGTCATAGCCCTCCTTCAAGATCTCAGCCCGCGAAGGATCGGCGGCAACTAAGGGACAGTGATGATATTCCGCTTTCTCGTTAAGGACCTGCATCACCTCCGGCTGCTGTATGGAGGTGACCACCGTGCATCCGGGCTTGATGATCCCCGACTTGACGGTTGCAATGTCTGTAAGCGTATCGCCGAGGATCCCGAGATGATCCCGGCTGATGGAGGTGAATACGGCAAGAAGCGTATGTTCTATGATATTGGTGGCGTCTTCTGCGCCTCCCAGGCCGCACTCTAAGACTACCAGATCGCAGTTCATCTCCTTAAAATACAAAAAAGCTATTGCCGTCTCTGCTTCGAATACAGTCGGGCTTGCGTCACCGGCTGCTTCCATACGGGCAATAGCGTTCTGAACCATACTGGTCAGTCTGGCAAATGTATCCTCAGAGATCCACCTACCGTCTATCTGGATCCGTTCCAGATAGGAAACCACTGTCGGCGAGATATACCGTCCGACTCTGTATCCCGCTTCGCTTAATATGGCAGAAGTGTATGCTAGTACAGAGCCTTTTCCGTTTGTTCCGGCTATATGTATGAACTTAAGGTCAGCTTCCGGATTCCCAAGTTCGCACAACAGTTTCCGAATCGCACCCAGACCAAGTACACTTCCGTATTTCGACACGCGGTCCAAATATACCCTTGCTTCTTTATAGGTCACGTTCTTTGTTTCCTTTCTATTATATTTGTCGGTGTTTATCATATCACTAAAACAGGGATAGGGCAAGAGGGAAAGACGCCGGCGAGTGTTCTTTTTTAGAGACAGATATAATATTGTGCACATAAGATAGAATTTTGTGGTAAGAAATTTATAGAAGATAGACAGAAATTTTAATGGGAATTATATATTGACAATGCTAATATATATCCATAGAGATATCCGGTACTTCATACCGGAATAAGAAAGAAGGAGGAAAAAAGATGAAGAGAAGAATGGCAAAGCTTATGGCGCTTTCAATGGCAGCAGCGATGACTGTATCACTGGCAGCATGCGGCGGGGGAGACAGCGGCAGCGGTGACGGCGGAAGCAGCAGCGGGGGAGACAGCGGCAGCGCTTCCGGCGGAGACAAGGAGATCGTCTACTGGAATATCGGAACAGAGAGTCCGGATAAGGATGTTATTACAAAAGCAGTTGAGAAGTTCAATTCTGAGACAGAATCCGGCTACACGGTAACGAGTGTTCCGACCCAGAATGATACATACAAGGAGAAGCTGGTTGTTGCCATGAGCTCAGGCGAATGCCCGGATATGTATTCCTGCTGGTCAGGCGGACCGATGTATGAGTATATTGATTCAGGATTCGGCCAGCCGATCGACGATCTGTTCAATGCATCAGAGATCAAGGATAAGCTGATGGAGTCAGCGGTAAGCCAGGCGACATACAACGATCATGTATATGCGGTTCCTTATCAGAATATATCTATGTCCGGTATTTTCTACAACAAGGATATGTTTGACCAGTATGGATTGAAAGAGCCTAAGACGCTGGCTGATCTGGAGAACATCTGTAAGACCCTGAAAAAGAACGATATTACGCCGTTTGCATTGGCTAACAGCTCCAAGTGGACCGGTTCTATGTATTACATGAATCTTGCGGCACGTTACGGCGGACTTGAGCCGTTCCAGAAAGCCGTTGCAGGCGAAGGCAAGTTCACAGACGACTGCTTCATCAAAGCAGGCGAGAAGATTCAGGAATGGGTAGAAGCAGGATATTTCCCGGATGGTGTGAATTCTCTCAGCGAGGATGACGGCCAGGCTAAACAGCTGATGTATCAGGAGACGGCAGGCATGCTGCTCTGCGGTTCCTGGTATACAGGTACTTTCTCCACTGACAGTGCAGAATTCTACGAGAAGATCGGTTGGTTCCCATTCCCGGCAATCGAGGAATCCGACGCAGATCCGTCTATTATGATCGGTACGGTTGGTGACCAGTTTATCGTATTTAACTGTGAAGGCGAGAAGCTTGAGGCTGCTTTTGAGTGTGCAGAGAAGCATCTGGACGATGAAGTGATCGACTTCGAAGTAGAGAAGGGTAAGATCCCTCCGGTTCAGGGAATCGAGTCTAAGCTTACTGATTCTATCACGAAGGAAGTTGTAGAAGCAGCTAACAACGCGTCTGAGATTCAGTTATGGTATGACCAGTATCTGCCGCCGGCAGTAGCAACTGCACATCTGGACGGATTACAGGAAGTATTCGGCTTGACCAAGACTCCGCAGGAAGCACAGGAAGCTATGCAGAAGGCAATGGATGATTATCTTGCAAATAAAGCAGAGTAAGTAGGGCATAACTCATGTAAAAAGAGCTCTGACAACAGGGCTCTTTTTTTTAAAACGTAATGGAGCATTCCCCGGAGTTTATGGGGTTGTTGTTGGGGGAACAGCGGCTTTTGGGGAGTACGGTTCAATGAAAAAAGGAGGGATTAGGAATGGGTGGAAAGGAGATTTCTCTGGAAAAATTAAGACAGAGGGATACGAGAAGAGTTGCGGCATTGTTTTTAGCGCCGGTAGCGATATTAATGGCAATCTATGTCATTTACCCCATTATTGACACTTTTGTAACCAGTACATATCAGTGGAACGGAATTTCAGCGGCAAAGAAATTCATCGGAATCGGTAACTGGAAGACGCTGATAGCGGATTCAAGCTTCTGGATCGCATTCCGCAACAACCTTGTGATCATGGTGCTGTCGATCTGTATTCAGATTCCGATCGGTCTTGCGCTGGCTACATTTCTTGACTTCGGCGGGAAGAAGCTTACCGTATTCAAGGTGATCTGGTTTATACCTCTTCTGATGTCGTCTGTGGCGATCGGTTTCTTGTTTACCTATGCGCTGGCGACGAACGGGGGATTGGTGAGTACGATTTCAGGATGGTTCGGCGGAGGCAATGTAGACCTGCTTGGTAACCCTAAGACGGCGCTTCTGACGGTTATTATGGTTATCTGCTGGCAGTTTACGCCGTTCTACATGGTATATTTTATGGCTGCATTTACGAACATTCCGTATGATGTCTTCGAGGCGGCAAGGATCGACGGGGCTACCAGGGGGCAGTATTTCTGGAAGATCGCGTTTCCGCTTCTGGTTCCGTCCATGAAGAGTGCGGCGATCCTGTCAATGGTTGGTTCTCTTAAGTATTTCGACCTGATCTACGTTATGACAGGAGGAGGTCCGGGTACATCAACAGAATTGATGGCTACTTACATGTATAAGCAGTCATTCAGTACATTTAACATGGGTTATGGTTCCGCGGTGGCCGGAGGGATGTTCATCCTGATATCTATGGTATCTCTGATCACCATGAAGCTTTTGAACGGAAAAGAGGAGGCATAGCAGTATGGATCAATATAAGAAGAATAAACAAAAAAGTATCATTTGCTGGGTGATTGCGTTTGCGCTGGCGATTTTTTACCTCATTGTTTCATTTATGCCATTCGTATTCATGGTGCTTAATTCCTTTAAGGAGAAGTTTGAGATGCTCACGAAGGGCGTATTCAATCTCCCGGATTCTCTGAACTTTACCAATTATACGGAAGTTCTGACAGGCGGCTTCTCCAAATATTTCCTGAACAGTGTGATCGTTCTGACGATTTCCCTGTTATTGCTGTTGTTTATCTCGGCCTGCGCGTCCTATCCGCTGGCGAGATTCAAGTTCAAACTGGCGAATCCGATCTATGCGGGGATCGTAGCCTGTATGTCCATTCCGGTACATATTACGCTGATCCCGGTATTCAAGATGTCCAGGGCGACAGGGCTCTATGACAGTATATGGGCGCTGATCGGACCATACATCGCATTCGCGGTTCCGATCTCGGTGTTTATCCTGACCAGCTTCATGAAGGAAATTCCAAGGGAGATCGAGGAATCCGCTGAGATCGACGGATGCGGGAAGATCCAGATGTTCTTCTCTATCATCCTTCCGCTTGCGAAGCCGGGGCTTGCAACACTTGCAATCTATAACGGTGTAAATATGTGGAATGAGTTTTCATTTGCTTATACATTGACACAGTCGTCAGAAAATCGTACACTACCATTAGCGATCTGGGAATTCCAGGGACAGTATTCTATGAATACGCCGATGATCATGGCGGTGCTGACACTGACGCTTCTGCCGATGATCGTCATGTTCATTGTATTCCAGGATAAGCTGGTAAAAGGTATGACGGCAGGTGCGGTTAAGGGATAAGAGAACAAAAAAGAGCATCATGTGCGGCATGGCGCTCTTTTTAACTATTATTATGAGGAAATTCTATGGAGAGATGGAAAGAGCGGATCGGCAGATGGAAGTTTGACAGGAAGATGCAGGCACTTGTCATCACATCTATTACTCTCACGACACTGATCGTTCTGATCGTGTCTACAGTGTCTTCCGTCACTTCGCTGAAGGCAAAATCAATAGAACTTCTGCAGGATAAGAATACTGCGCTGGCGGAGAACTATCAGAGTATGCTCGAAGAGTACAAGACCCTGAGTATCGCCCTGGTCATTGACCGATCCGTACAGAATTATCTGGAATGCGACAATAAGCAGACATTGAAGTATTCTATGGCGGCCTCAGAGGTGAACAACGTTCTCTCCAGCAGCCTGAATATGTCTTCGGAGATGAACTTTGTTGCCGTTATCAGCTACCAGATGGAGGATTACCTGTACAGGGGGAAACTGCCGCTGGCGGCTTCGGAGTTCTACCAGGTATATGAGAGAGATCTTAAGGGCTGCAAAAGCGGGCAGGACAGTACGCTGAAGATTGGATTTTCCAATGCGTATTTCAGAGGCAGCCAGTATACGGTAAATGTCTATTTTCCGGTCTACAGTGTGGAAAGGCTTATGGAAGAGAAGGGGCTTCTGTGTCTGAATTTTTCGAATCCGGTTCTGAACCAGATCGTTAATGAGGAGGAAACCGGACAGAGGACGGAGATCGTTGACACGGACGGGACGGTCGTAGCGGCGAGGGATACCGGGAAGATCGGCGGGGAAACAGACTATGAGGACAGCTTGACCGGGGAGAAGGGAACCTTCTATCAGAAGGGAAGGCTCTATATCTATCAGAAGGTGTCGGGGTGGAATTATTATATCATCAGCAGTATTGCTTCTATGGAATTATACCGTCCGAGTATCCGTACCATCGGTATCATGACGGGGATCCTGCTGATCCTGATCCTGGTCAGCTACATGATCGTCAAAAAGGTGATACAGAGGGTCTATCATCCTCTGGACCGGGTGGTGAAGAAGATGGACGATGTCGCGGCGGGTTCTCTGACTGCGAGGATCGACGCAGGACATATGGGAGAGGATTTCGCGAAGCTTGCCACCGGCTTCAATTCGATGATGGAGGAGATCCTTGTGCTGATGGAGCAGGTCAAGCAGGAGCAGCATCAGATGGAGCAGATACGTTTCAATTCGCTGCAGTCCCAGATACAGCCGCATTTCCTGTATAATACGCTGGACTGTATCCACTGGCAGGCAGTGGCGGATGGGAATCATGAGATCTCGACGCTGGTAAAAGCGCTTGCAAGGTACTATAGGATCTGTCTGAGCAGGGGGCACGATATCATTCCGTTGGAGATGGAGATCGAGCATGTGAGGAATTATCTGATCATTCAGAATATGAGGTACGACCATATCATAGGAAGCGATATCAGCATGAATGAAAGCTGCAAAGGAGCCATGATCCCCAAGCTGACGCTGCAGCCGTTGGTGGAGAATTCCATTTATCACGGTATTAAGGTGAAGCAGGGGAAGGAGGGAAGCATATCCCTCAGGGCAGTGCGCCAGGGCGAGGTCGTGAAGCTTATACTTGCCGATACAGGGACAGGGATGACTCAGGAACAGATTGACGAGATGAACCAGCAGTTGTCAGAGTATGACGAGACCTTCGGATACGGTGTGAGGAATGTGAATAAGCGGATCGAGCTTCTCTACGGCGCCGGCTATGGGCTGCACTATCTGAAGAATTCGTCGGGAGGCGTTACCGTGGAGATCCGTATCCCCTATGTGACAAAGATGCAGGAGGAAACGATGCAGGGAGCGATGATCAATGTATAAGATACTGATTGTAGATGATGAGAAGATGATACGGATGGGGATCAGAAAAGTAATACAGTGGGAGAAGCTGGGGATCGAACAGGTATTTACGGCGGGGGCGGCGAAGGAGGCTTTGGAGATCCTTAAGGAGCACAGCCCGCAGATCATGATCACGGATATTCAGATGTCGGAGATGTCCGGGCTTCAGCTGATCGAAGAGGCGAGAAGCCTGCAGCCGGACTTAAGGGTGCTCGTGCTGACAGGGTACGACAGCTTTGAATATGCCAGACAAAGCCTGAGACTTAAGGTGCAGGACTTCTTCTTAAAGCCGGTGGACGAGACGGACCTGTCAAATGCCATAGAGATGCAGATCCGTTCATTGGAGCGTAAGAAGGCGGAAGCACAGAGCTTTCTGCTTGCGCAGCGGACCAGGGGAGTTGCGGAGCAGATGCGGCTGGAGGCGCAGATGCGGGATCTCATACACCGCAGAGGTGAGAGCAGGCAATTGCTTAAGGATCTGCATGAGCATTACAGCCTGGACAGGTTCAGCGGTTATCAGATCGTGTTGATCGTTCCGCAGCTTTGTATGCATAATCAGGCCGCGGAGAATAATTTTCAGGAAATGTCTATGAAAAACATCTGTATCAGCATTGTAGACGCACAGGAGGAAGGGATCACGTTTTTTGATGACGACGGTACGATCGTGGCGGTATATTTTCTCGGAGAAGAGGGAGATTCGGTGCTCGAGAAGACCAGGGAGTTATCGGAGATCCTGCAGGACGAGTTCGACTGTAAGCCGAAGATAGTGATCGGAAGCGCAGCGGAGAGACTGGACGGGCTGTATGTATCCTACCATGATGCGAGGCATCTTTTAGATACGGAGAAGGAAGGTCTGCAGGATATCGTACAGCTCTTGGGAGAACAGAATAAGAACAGTATATTCCAGGATATCTACGCGGAGCTTAAGGGAATCATGTGCAGTAATATCGGGAATACGGAGCATGTGTTAAAGGCTTTTCGGACATTCGCGAAGGCGGCGGAGTCCTATAACCTGTCCCGGCAGACGGTGCGGAAACTGTGTTTTGAACTGGCTTCGGCTATATATTTCGCCTACCTGGGAGAAGCAGGGGAGACGGAAACAGGTAAGCTGGACGCACTGTCGAAGAGTCTGAGGTCTGCTTCCAGGGAGGAAGCCTGTGAAGTGACGGAGATGTTCCTAAGTCAGATGCTTGGGAGCCAGGAGGAGAATGTGCATGATATCGTCGCGAAGGCCAAGTATTACATAGCCGAGCATCTGACGGAGGAGCTTACGGTGTCGAATATCGCCGTATCCCTCTATATCACGCCTAACTATTTCTCGCGTTTGTTTAAACGGGTGACGAAGGAAGGGTGCAATGAATATATCGTGCGGAAACGGATCGAGAAGGCGAAGTCGCTGCTTGACACTACCAGCCTTAAGATCGGGGAGATCGCTATGATGGTGGGGTACCGGGATACCAATTACTTCTCCCTGGCGTTCAAGAAGCATACGGGGAAATCGCCTACGAAGTACCGGGAGGAGATACAGGGAGTCAGCGAGGCGCTGTCATCGTGACAGCAGGGAGTGCAGCCGCAGGCGGGGAAGGCATTCGATTCTCAGGCTAAAGCAGGCGGCAGGCAGAGTGTGATAGATCAAGGATTAAGAAAAGGAGTTACGGATATGGGAAATTACAGGAAAGAAAGAGCAGAAGCAAGAAAGAAAGCGAAGGAACTGGTATCAAAGATGACCCTGATGGAGAAGGCGGCGCAGCTAAGGTACGACGCGGCGCCGGTGTCAAGGCTTGGTGTTCCGACATACAACTACTGGAACGAGGCGCTGCACGGTGTCGCAAGGGCGGGTGTTGCGACCATGTTCCCCCAGGCCATCGGGATGGCGGCAGCCTTCGATGAGGATGCTATGGAGAGGGTGGGAGATATCATTGCCACCGAAGGGAGAGCCAAGTATAATGAATATTCGAAGCACGATGACAGAGATATCTACAAAGGCCTGACCTTCTGGTCGCCGAATGTGAACATCTTCCGTGATCCGCGCTGGGGAAGGGGACACGAGACTTACGGTGAGGATCCGTATCTGACTTCAAGGCTCGGCGTCAGATTCGTAGAGGGGATCCAGGGCGGCGGCCCCGTGATGAAGGCGGCGGCATGCGCCAAGCATTATGCTGTCCACAGCGGGCCGGAGGCGATCCGCCATGAATTTGATGCCGAGGTCAGCATGAAGGATATGTGGGAGACTTATCTTCCGGCTTTTGAGGCGTTGGTGAAGGAAGCGGATGTGGAGGCTGTAATGGGCGCCTATAACCGGACCAACGGAGAGCCGTGCTGCGGCCATAAGTACCTGATGGAGGAAGTCTTAAGAGGAAAATGGGAGTTTGACGGGCATTATACTTCTGACTGCTGGGCGATCAAGGATTTCCATGAGAATCATCAGGTGACGAAGAATGCCAGAGAGTCGGCGGCGCTTGCGTTAAAATGCGGATGCGACGTGAACTGCGGCAATACCTACCTTCATCTGTTAGGCGCTGTGGAGGACGGATTGATCACGGAAGAGGATATCACCATTGCGGCGGAGAGACTTCTGACATCCAGATTCCTTATGGGATTATTCGACGGAAGCGAGTATGACGATATTCCGTATGAAGCGGTAGAATGCAGGGAGCATCTGGAGGAAGCCCTTAACATGGCGAGAAAGGGAAGCGTGCTTCTTAAGAATGACGGGGTGCTTCCGCTTGACAAGTCGAAGCTTAAGACGATCGGCGTCGTGGGACCGAACGCGGACAGCAGGGCGGCTTTGATTGGTAATTATCACGGGACGTCTTCCCGCTATATCACGGTCCTGGAGGGAATCCAGGATGAAGCGGGCGAGGAGGTACGTGTGTTGTTCTCTGAGGGCTGTCATCTGGAGAAGGACCGTGTGGAGAATCTTGCGTGGAGCCAGGACAGGATCTCGGAAGCGGTGATCACGGCAGAGCACAGTGATGTGGTGATCATATGCGTGGGACTGGATGAGACGCTGGAGGGCGAAGAAGGAGATGCCGGAAACAGCGATGCATCCGGCGATAAGAAGGATCTGCATCTGCCCAAGGTACAGGAAGAGCTGATCGAGAAGGTAACGGCGGTAGGGAAGCCGACCATCGTTGTTCTCATGGCGGGAAGCGCGATCGATCTGAACTACGCCGAAGAACATTGCAATGCGGTTCTGATGGCATGGTATCCGGGGGCAAGAGGCGGAAGAGCGATAGCAGATATCCTCTTTGGAAATGTATCGCCGTCAGGCAAGCTGCCGGTCACATTCTATAAAGGTCTTGAAGACCTGCCGGAATTCACGGATTATTCCATGAAGAACCGTACTTACCGTTATATGGAGCAGGAGGCGCTGTATCCCTTTGGTTATGGTCTTACTTACGGGGATGCTGAGGTGAAGGAAGCGAAGGTATTAGGCGAGGTGACGAAGGAGTCGGATATCCGGGTAGAAGTATCTCTTAAGAATGTGGGAGAGACAGACACGGATGAGGTGGTACAGATCTATATCAAAGATCTGGATTCTAAGCTTGCCGTACCGAATCATAATCTGTGCGCGTTCAAACGTATTTCCCTGAAGGCAGGGGAGGAGAAGACGGTGGAGATGACGGTGCCGAACCGGGCCATGAGCGTGGTGGACGAAGAAGGAGAGCGTCACATTGACAGTAAGAACTTCAAACTGTTCGCAGGATTCTCGCAGCCGGATGAGAGAAGCCGCAGGCTTACAGGGAAAGAGACTGTGGAGATCCCGGTGACGCTTCGTTAATGAGAAGTTGACAGAGAATAGACGGACGTTAGGAAAGGAAAAAGAAGGATGGTAAGACAGACAGGAAGAAGAATTGTTGTATCGGTGATGTGCATGATACTTCTTTTTACAGCCGGATGCTCCGGGAAGAATGAGGACGGCGGGAATCAGGAGCAGGCCTTGGAAGAAGTCAGGGAAGATACCGCAGGGCAGGAAGAACAGCAAGGCGAAGATTCAGAACCGAAGCAGCTGAAGCAGGCAGAGAAGCCGCAGTTTATTCCCAATGGGATCCGAAGTGTTTCTCTTAAGAAGGACGGGGAGGAGTTCCTTCATATATCGAGAGAGCCGGCCGAGTATAAGATGAATTTTGACTATTGGGAAGTCCTGAATCCATATGATGAGAATGTTACTATGAATACAGAGGTCATGTTCGAGATGTTTGGCGAGCTGTGCGGTCTTGCTTTTGATACGCCTGTCAAGGTTGAGGAAGGAACCGATACGGGGATTGCGGATTCGGATATGGGCTATACGGTGGAATATGTGGATACGGCAGATGATTCAAAGGCGCAGAGTACGGAGGATGCCGATACGGCGGCAGAGGTGATCTTAGGTAACGAAGACGGCAGCGGCGGACGGTATGCGGCTGTTGCGGGCAGTGAAGATCAGGTCTATGTCCTGCCGGAGGAAACCCTTAGGATGGTCTTTGGCCGTAAACCCTTCGATTACATCCTGAAGATCCCGGTTCTGATCTCTGCCGATACGTTAAAGGGCATTGTGATAACGGCAGAGGATCGTCAGTATGAGATTCAGGTGGATACGGCGGCGGACTCCTATAAATTTGGCAGGAAAAAGGTTGACAAGAATGAATTTGCCGCTCTGTACCAGGCAATATCCGGGATCATACTGGATTCTGAGATTGACGGGGAGAGAGACGGTGAGAAGGAGGAGCCCAAGCTTACGGTCGTCTTTGACAGGAACATGGAAGATGCGCCTAAGGTGCAGGTGTCTTATTATTCTTATGATGATGAATTTGATTCTGTGGAGATTGACGGAGAAGAACGGTTCCTGGTTAAGAAGGAAGAGGTAGAGGCGTTGATCGGGCAGATAGAAGAGGCGTTTTAACAGAGGTAGATTGCGGATGCAGAGGGAGAAGGCAGGTACTTTCCGTCAGGCTGCAGGAACAAGGGTTCCAGCAGCCTGGCAGGAAAGTACCTGCCTTATTATATTCTAATCCAACAAATATCCTGCTTCGTAGGAACACTCCAGATAACTGGGATTTTGATAATAAACATCCGTATGAAAATCTGATATTTTGTCGCTGATAAAAGATGAAAAAATTTTTATTAATTCCTCTACCTCTTTGCCTGGTTTAGCACAATCTTCAATCATAATACTATATAATTTTCCAATATCCATAAAACTTGGAATGGTATATTTACAGTCTGTAATGGTATCAAATTCTCCGTCAGGTATTCCATATTGTTCGATTATTTCGTCGCTTACTTGTTCAAAAGACAGACAATGATTCACTTCTGCATCATATAATTGCTTTTCAATTCCTTCTTTTCCTAATGCTTTTGCAATAACTCCCCGCTTATTTTTGGTCTGGCGTGCAATATGTTCGATTAATGAACATACATAAAAAAAATCATTTCTTTCTTTTTGGGTCATAAACAATCTCGCTCCTTTTAAAGGTCAAACAATTCAGCGCCGACAGTGTGTGAAAGCTTATCTGATGTGTTGGATATCTGAATTCTGCCAATACCCAAAACTGTTTTCTGCTAATCCTTCCTGTCAGGAAATCATTTATATAATTCCATATCGTATCATCGGCCATTGGACCTTCTACAATATCATAATGATGTGTCTCACCGCTTCTGCATCTTGCGATAAAGTCTAACCATTCATCTGTCATCTCGTCAAATTTTAAAATTGATAATTTCCCGATGGGCTCATATGAGTAATAGTTGACAGTTGGATTCCCGTCTCGTCTATTTGCCCAACGTACTGCCTGCTCAAAATTACTTGTACAATAAAATCCCCAAGAAAAATCCTTTGCATACTTTGTTTTGCGTATTTCTGGAAATTCAACGATTTCTTTGCTTGCATGATAGAGAATCATAATATTTTCACCTTCATTTTCAATAAAAGCATTCAAAAATGCTTATTGCTATATTGCTTGGATTGTACTAGGACTTAATCCCACCAGAAATACCACACATCCGACTCTTCAAGCCCTGCCGCCAGTTCCGACAGAGTATAGGTCTCTGTCCCCTGGTTGACCCTGTCAGGGCAGAAAGCGTAGTGTTCCTTCGCCGCTTCGAGGCTGTCCTGCCCGTTCAGCTTGAAAGGCGCATAAAATTCTATTATATCCTGGGTAAATACGGCCGGAACCGCCTTATACTTCTCGTACCAATATTTGCAGATGGCGATCATATCTTCTGTGCGGGGACAATCATTCCATCCGCCTGCAGACAGGAAGCCAACGAGTTCCCACGGATTCTTGACAGGGATCTCCAGAAGCACTGTGTCCGTTTCCAGTTTGTTGCTGCGCATATCTACATAGGCGACAAAACGATCAACGACCTCTCCTTCCGTCTCATCGCCAATGAAGTCTTCCATACTTTCATATTCGTAATCTTCAAAGAAAGTATCGAAGCGTTCTTCCAGAATCTCTTTGCCATTGTCCCTGCAGCCGGCTATAACGGAATCCTTGTCAAAACCTTTTTCCTCCATGTATTCGAACTTTCCGGCCGTATACAGGTCAAGCATAAGGATTGCCGGGAAGAATCCATTTTTCCGTCCGGTTTCGAAGGAAGCCCGGTATGCTTCATACAGTAGTTCAGGGTCGGAACCCTTTTTGAAAACAGTATAATTGCATTGTAAAATTTTTTCTATTTTTTTAATTATTTTATTCGGTCTCAACATATACTTCACCTTTCTGCTACAGGAATATATATTTCAAAATAAATAGTACCGCCAGTACATACATTAATATGCTGATCTTTTTCTCCTTAACTTTTCCGGTGAGGAGATTCAGAGCGACATAAGAGATCACGCCCATGGATATACCTTCGGATATGCTGTAGAAGAACGGCATTGCCGCGATACAGATATAGCATGGAAGAGCCTCTGATATATCGCTGAAGTCAATATTGACCACATTGGTCAGCATATAGAAGCCTACTACGATCAACGCCGGCGCCGTCGCAAATGACGGGATCGCAAGGAAGATCGGAGAGAGGAACAGGGCAAGCCCGAAGAGGATAGCCGTTGTTACAGACGTAAGGCCTGTCTTGCCGCCTTCCGTTACACCGGAAGCGCTCTCTACGAAGGTAGTCGTCGTCGTTGTCCCAAGCACCGCGCCTGCAGTTGTGGCAACCGCGTCTGCCAGAAGAGCGCCCTTGATCCTTGGGAGCTTCCCTTCCTTATCCAGCATATCAGCCTTTGACGCCACACCGATCAACGTGCCGATGGTATCGAACATATCAACAAATAAGAACGCGAAGATCACCACGATAAAGTTCAGGGAAAAGATTCCGCCGAACTGGAGCTTGCCAAGGACCGGCATGATACTGGGCACCGACAAACCATTGCTGAAATCCGGCAGAAGGCCGTAGAATCCAAGCTCTGGATTCGGAACGTACAAGCCTGCAAACTGGCAGATGATTCCAAGGATCCATGTGATCAGAATTCCCCATAAGATATTGCCTTTGATATTCTTAATGACCAGAATTCCAGTGACGACTACGCCGACGACCGCAAGCAGAACGGTAATCCCTACATCGTTGAAGCCTGCCGCAACACCGTTTGCAAGATTGTATCCGTCTATGGAGAACAATTCTACCAGGGTTGCGCCGCCGATTACGATATTCGCATTCTGCAGTCCGATAAATGCGATAAACAGGCCGATACCAACGCTGACCGCTGCCTTAAGATTCAGCGGGATCGCGTTGAAGATCGCCTCACGTACATTCGTTAGGGACAGGATGATGAATATGATACCTTCCACGAATACAGCCGTGAGCGCAACCTGCCACTCGTATCCCATGCCGAGAACCACCGTGTATGCGAAGTATGCATTCAGACCCATACCCGGTGCAAGTGCGAAGGGGTAATTCGCCAGAAATGCCATCAGAAGCGTACCGATTAATGATGCCAGCGCCGTCGCCGTGAACACGGCACCCTGGTCCATACCTGCTACTGCAAGGATGCTTGGATTCACGGCCAGGATATAGGCCATGGTCATGAAGGTCGTGATACCGGCAAGCACCTCTGTCCGGACGTCTGTGTTGTTGTCTTTCAATTTGAAGAGTTTTTCTAACATCTTCTTCCTCCTTTTCTCTCATGTCATAACTGATAACGATATATATTTTAGCAAAATAATATCCTAAAGTAAATGTTTTCTGAATATTTTCTCAAAGTTCCATTTTGGGGTAAAATGAAGTACAATAGAAGATATCGTATGATTGAAAATGCCAAAAAGGAGACCGATTTCCATGAAAAGAAGGAAAAGAATCTATCTGTACATGACTCTTGGCTTACTGCTTCTCTATATCGGGCTGGTGATGCTATTGTATTTCTTCGAATATCACAGCAGCAGTGCAACGATCCGAACACTTACGGATGCTTTCTGGTATTCGCTGGTTACGTTGACTACGGTGGGTTACGGTGACCTGACTCCGGTAACGCCTTTGGGCCATGCGGTGGGAGTAGTGTTTCTCTTAATGTCTGCCGGTCTGTTGGTAACGTTGTTCGGTGCAGTCGTATCCTTTGTCACAAGCGAAGGTCTTCCGCTTTTGATGCTCGGTTTTCAGCGCAGGAAGAACTGGTATTATTTTGCGGATTACGGTGCGGAAGCGAATACTCTGGCTGAAAATATCTGCAAGGAGGATCCGGATTCCGTGATCATTTTCGGAGAGAAGAGGGACGAACAGATGGAATTCCCGGATTATCCATGCCTGTTTATCAGCGCCTCTCCTGCCCGAATTGTTGCATGTAAGAAGAACGTTGGTACAAGGTGTAAGATATTTCTTATGAAGGAAAATGATATCGGCGTGAACAGCCGTGCCGTCGATCTGCATAAGCTGCCGGTGGAGGTCTATGCGAGAACAACGAACGGGCAGGACCATCTGTCGGGAAATATTAATTTCTTCCACAGCTATGACTGCTGCGCCAGGCAGTACTGGCGTTCCAGGCCGCTGTGCAGTCATGAGAATATGATCGTGATCATCGGATTCGGCAATTATGGACGATGTATTCTGGAACGGGCGATCCTGACCAATATCATTTCTGTGGATCAGCACGTAGCTTACCATATATTTGGAGATGCGAGAGAATTCCTTGCGATGCATAACCATCTGCATGAGACATTTTCCCTGGGTGAAGAGTCGCAGACAACGGATTCACTGATCTTTCACGAAGAACCCTGGGAGACACATCATGGGCTGCTTAAGCGGGCGGACCGTATTATCATCTGTACGGATGACGAGCCGGAGGGGTGGAGTATCTTCTGGCGGCTCAATAGATACTATAAGCTGAACGGATCTATTAATCTTCACAGTAATCGGAAGGCGCCGGGAGTGTCTTATTTCGGAACGAATGAGGAGATATATACCCCGGACCAGATCATGCGGACTACGCTGAACAAAGCGGCCGTTATGATCAATGACATCTTCCGAAGATCGGTTTCTTATCCCACGCTTAGCTGGGAAGATCTGGATGATTTTCACAGGGAATCCAAGATAACGGCTGCGGACCATCTGCTGATGAAGATCCGCATCCTTCTGGAGGATGAAACGATTACGGAATTAACAGCCGATATGGCCGAGAAAGCATATCGAAGATACTGTGAGACGAAAGCAGATAAAGCCGTGGAGGATATGTACCGGAGAATAGACCATCTGCGTTGGCTCCGGTTCTATACGTTCTATAATTGGAGTTATGGGCCGGTGAGGGACGATGCAGCAAGGCAGCATCCCATGCTCTCTACTTATGCCGGTCTTACCGCGGAGCAGAAGAAAGAGCGGGATGCTGCCTGGGAACTACTGGGCAGTATTTCTGTAATGCTTTAGATAGAGATTATCTAATAGAAATAATGGAACCAGTCAAAGTCCGCGTGATTCTCGCTTGTATTTCCGTTGGAGGTCGCGTACATTCCTATATAGGCTCCGGTAAATCCGCCGTTTACAGTGGAGCTTAGGAGTGCAGCATCAAGCCCGTCCATGGCGCAGATCATTTCTCGTTCCGAATATCCGTAATAGAAACTGTAGGTAGTCTCGTTGCACTGGGCAGAGAGATAGATGCGTTCTGCAGGTTCCACAGGCAGTTCTCTGAGGATGGAATATGTCCCGGATTCTGTCTTTGCGACACGGAGTATGGTCTGTCCGTTCTTTATAGCCTTGGTAAATATGTAGTTAAAACGGTCGTCCTGGATGAGGACTAATCCGGCTTCTTCCATATGGCTGGCAGGTGTAAATTCCATGGCAGTTTTGGCCTGACAGAGTTTATGCTGCTGCCTGCGGCCGACGAAGGCAGGAGTCGTGATCTCTGAGATTCTGTCTGGACACAGCGTAAGCCGTAGGAATCCTTTACGCTCTGTGAGTGAGTAAAAAGGCGTTACCGGCGGATGGATGGTATTCCAGATCATTGCCAGGGTATCCGATTCGAAATCGTCATTTGGGTCGGCAAGCGGCACGTAGGATGTTGGAAGATTTGGAAGGCGTTCTTCCCGATTGATCAGTCCAGTCTCATTGGCAAGCCTGAGCCAGCCGTCTTCATCCCAGATCACAGGAGCCATGAAGGTTTCGCGTCCGAGATTATAGTGGAAATGTCCGCAGTTTTCCGTGGTGGATATGGAAGAATCGTTCTGGTACGGACGCACGGCGAGCAGTACCATCCACCATTCGCCGTTCTGTGTCTCCACGATATCCGCATGGCCTGTAACGGAGATATCGGAAAGCGGCGAGAGATGACGGTGACTGACGATAGGATTCCTTGGACAGATCTCATAAGTCCCGTCAATGGCAGTACACCTTGCCATCATTACGCTGTGGTTTATGAAGGTGCCTCCTTCTGCGACCATCAGATAATAGTATCCGTCCTTTTTGTAAATATGCGGCGCCTCGATCCATTTGCTCCGGGACTTGCTGCCGTCCCATATAATATGGCGTTCCCCCTTAAATTGGAACGTCCCGGGATCCAGTTCACACAGATAGATGCCGTGGTGCCCTTCATAGAGCGCTTCCGGGCAGATATAATTGCCGGCATACCACATGGAACCGTCGTCATCAAAGAAGAGACTGGAATCAATGCCGTCTGCATGTTCTACGAAGACCGGATCGCTCCAGGGACCGGCCGGATCCTTGGCTGTGATGATGTAGTTGTCCCTTCTTGCTTCTCTTCCCTCAGATACGAAGGTATTGATGATATAGAAGGTTCCTTCGTGATACCGTATGGTGGGCGCCCATAATCCAAGCGACGTCTCGCAGTTCTTGTAATCGAACTGATCGGGGCGTTCGATCCCGTGGCCGATCTGCTCCCAGTGGATCAGATCACGGCTGTGGAATATAGGGAGACCCGGATAATATACAAAAGACGAGGTTACCATGTAATAATCCTCTCCGACTCTGCAGATCGACGGATCTGGATAGAAGCCGGAGAGCAGCGGGTTTCGAAATGTTTGTTTGATCATAGGAAATATCCTCCTTCAATGTGAAATGTATTGTGATTCATGGCTTATGAATCAGTGTCCATATAACGTTTAAAAACTCGGTTCAGGCAGAAAGAGCTTAAGAACGTAACCAGTGCAAATCCGATGAGAATCCAGAACAGCATGGCAAACTTAAGGATCCTAGTGTTGATTCCGAAGCTGACTGCCAGTGGAACAGCAGCGATCAGATATGCCGCAAGCACCCAAGGAAGGTGCGCTATGATCATTGCAAATGCATTCTTGGCAATGTTAAGGAATGTATTCTGGAACGTAGCAGTCAACGGGAACACGAATAAGAAATACAGACTGTATAAAATACCGAGCCCCCAGGTGATCACCGTATATATCTGAAACATAGCTCCTCCGTTTACAGCGGCGGCAATGTATAATACACGGAGCTGAAAGTACAGCAGCAGTTCAATCAGCCAGAAAGCGGTCGCCTGTTTGAAATTCTTTGCAAAGTCCTTAAAATACCCCTGAATGATATAACCTTCTTCGTTGCGGGCCATTTTCAGAGTGATGGAATAGAGGGCGGTGACAGAAGCCCCAATGGTAAGAATCGGAAGACAGGTCAGGATAAATACAAAATTTAATAAGACCAGCTCGGTAAGTCTGCTAAGAACCCGGGAAAATCTGCTGTCATAATTCATAAAATCAAACTTCAGGACAATCCCTCCTCTCGTTAGTATTCTTTCATGTACCGTTTTAGTATATCAGTAAAAAAAACAAATTCACTGCTTTACTGCTTGTGTTATGAAGTAACTGTAGTTATGCCAATACAGGCTCTCTTTTCTCGATAATAGCTTTGATTTCTTCCACGCTTCTGCTTGTTGCCAATGCAATCTGTTCAAACGTAAAGTTATTATTGTACATATTCAATATGATTCTTTCTTCTCCCTCTGCTCTGCCTTTTTCCCTGATTCCCTGTGAAAGATTACACATAGCGCTTACATCCTTTCTTAAATCATCATCTACCGGAATACTGTATTCGTTTTTTATAATCACTAGTTTTTCTGTGGCGGTCAATTCTATTGAAAGCAATGTACTTAGCAGGCGATGTAGTTCATATGTTTCATCATGTACCGGAAGTTCATTTGCTATACCAATCAAAACAATATTTAACAGGTCAAGCCCACCTTTCCATGAATAAGAACCAACTAGATTCTCTTTTGACAGATGTACATAAGCTAAACTGTTCTCATCCATGTTCATACATATCCATATCGAAAATACACGTTTTATATCATTATAGTTTGTCTTAACAAAATCCCGCTCCTTCTGTGAGGAAACAAGGCGGCTCACGTAAAATACTGCCCTGTTTAGGATGTGGTAGCTTGCTGGTTCATCTTTCTGTGCTTCAATATTTACAATAACCTGTGAAATGCCATCTTTCAGCCGAACATAAAAGATAATATCAAATCGGACAAGCCCTTCATTAATTTCTGCATTTTCCGTATTCATTCCGACAATGCGTTGTCCCGATTCTTTTCTTTTTACATTGGTCAGTCCCGGCTCTACCGGAACTACACTGATTAATGGATTTCCCTCTATGTTGGATACCACATCTTTCGGGTTCATTCCTTTAAACTCATCAATCGTCTTTACCAAGATATGTGCCAGGATAATTTTATTTCCTAACAGGCGCTTTGCTTTCTCATCGTATTGGGCATCATGATTTACAGCAGTTACCGTATTTTTTATTTCTGTATCCATAAGCCATAGACCTCCTTTTATACGATAGAAAACGCAAAAGCCATATTCAAAAAGATATATGACCTCAAAATTATTATACCTTGAAATTTCAGCCAAATCAATCGGAAACTTATTGAAAGTTAATCTCGAAAAGCTAATCCCAATATTTAAAAGTTTGAATACTGTTTTTCGAGGAAAAAATGGTGATTTCACGTACTTAGGACTAGTACATCATTGCACTAATTCTTGAGTAATAAGCGCTTGCTATTCATGCCATCTGCACGCCTTCAAACCTAGATGTAGCCCGCTGCACTGTCGGTTCGCAGACGCACAGCCGACACGAATATCAAGCACTATTACTTCAAGATTAATGCAAAAATCTACTAGCCGCCGCGCTAGTGATTTGGTACAATACTAACAAAAGGTGGTAATGTCTATGAATATCATGGGAATAGATATCGGTACAACATCGGTCAGTATTGTACTTATAGAGAAAGAAAGCGGGAATCTGATTGCCCGCGAGACGGCAGAGCACAGGTCTTTTCTTACCGGAGGCACGCCTGAAGAAAAGATACAGGATCCAGAGAGGATCTATAAGATCACCAAAGAGAAGACAGAAGCATTGATCCGTATCTATGGAATTCCTTCCGGTATCGGCCTTACCGGGCAGATGCACGGAATGCTGTATGTAGATGAGGAAGGCAATGCGGTCAGCCCGCTGTATACCTGGCAGGACGGCAGCGGAGACAAGCTTCTTGACGGCAGAAGGAGCAGCGTACAGATATTGAAGGAAGCGGCGGGAGCGGTGTCAGCAGGATATGGTCTGGCCACGCATTATTATCTTCAGAAGAAGGGAAGAATTCCAAGAGACGCAAAGAAGATGACTACGATCAGCGATTATATCGGAATGAAGCTCTGCGGACGTACAGAGCCGGTGATCGGCATGGATATGGCGACAAGTTGGGGATGCTTCGACTTAGAGAAGAAGGAATTTATGTACGATGCGCTGAAGGAAGCAGGGACCGACATTTCCTTTCTGCCGAAGATTCGGACAGAACATTTTATTACCGGAGAGACGGCCGAAGGGATTCCGGTCATGGGAGCGATCGGGGATAATCAGGCAAGCTTTTTTGGATCTGTTGACGATCTCTATGATACGGTTTTGATCAATATCGGCACCGGAAGCCAGGTGACGTTTGCTTCGGAGAATTATACTGCGTGTAATGGAAACCTGGAACTTCGCCCATGCATGAAGGACAGTTATATATTGGCGGGATCGTCTCTTTGCGGAGGACGGGCTTATGCGATGCTGGAGCAATTCTACAGAGAAGTGTCCGGCAGGGTAGGAGGGGATCATTATAAGATCATGTATGAGCAGGCAAGTGATTTTATAGAGCAGTACGGGGTTGATGCGGCATGGAAGGTTAGGACAACCTTTTCAGGAACCCGCAGCGATCCAGGTAAGAGAGGAGAGATTGCAGGAATCAGTACAGAGAATTTTCATCCGGGCGCGCTGACGGCAGGGGTGATCATAGGAATATTGGATGAACTGCATCAGTATTATATTGAGATGTGCGAACTGACGGGAAGGAAAGCGCATCGACTGGCCGGGGCGGGGAACGGATTGCGGAAAAATCCTTTGATGCAGAAGTTGGCAGAAGAAATATTCGGATTAAGGATAGAGATTCCTCCGTATGAGGAAGAAGCGGCATGCGGCGCGGTACGGTGTATGAAGTCCCTTTGCGATAAATCTTTTCTTTTTTAGGTAATATATTTACTTCGGTAAGCGGTAGGAGATTTTCCTACTGCTTTTTTGAATAGCTGACTGAATTCCAGTTGGTTCTCGTAACCGACCATATAAGATATATCTTTGATAGAATAAGCGGAAGTTTCTAAAAAATTACAGGCAGCAGAGATCCGTTTATCAATAATATATTGCTTCGGTGATATACCGAATTCTTCTTTAAATGCCGAAGTTAGATAATTCGGGTGAATAGCAAATTCTCTGGCAATAGTTTGTACCTGTATAGGTTCGTTGTAGTAGCAGTCAATGTATTTCTTAATATCATGTAAACGCTGTTTTTTTTCTGTGGATATTCCCTTATTCCGCGTAATGATGTATGAAAGGATCTGATAGAGAGATGCCGTCATATCATAGGAAAAGGCTACATCAAAGTTGGTGGCCAGATGAAAATGGCTGCTGTCAAATTCTTTTTCTGAATATATATTTTTTTGAAAAGAAAAATGTTTGGCGATAATCTTTAAAATAATTTTTTTAATATATTGAGCATTTATATTATGGTATATATGAGGTTCTGAAGGAACGGGCAATATCATCGGTAAGATGTCTGATGGAGCATAAAATGCCGCCCAGCAATACTCCCATGGTTCCGACTTGTCGGCGATATACCGGCATTTTGAATTAGCGGGAATAATGAAAGCCTGGTCAGATGTCAGGTTATATTCTGTGTCATCAACATCAACAATTCCTTTGCCGGATAATACAAAGTGGATCAATATATAATCACGTATTCTAGGACCATATGAATGTCCTTTAGTGCAGCATTCTATTCCGTAAAAGAACGGAATACAGGGAGAAAAGGAACGGTTCTTTTCATTATTCACTAAATCTGTTATCTGAAACATGTTATCACCTCGTCTCAAATATATCCCAAAATGTATTGTTTTTCAATAGGTATTTTTGTGTTTAGACACTATCTTTAAAAATTGTATAAGAATATTTAATTATTGTATAGCAAATTTATAGTAGAAATAATAGATTATAAAAAAGAATGGTTAGGAGGGAATATCTATGCGGCAGAAAGATTATTATAATACATTATCGATGAGTATTCCGATTATTTTGCAATCCTTTTTTCAGATCTTATTTGGAGCGGCAGACGTATGGTTTTTAAGTTTTTGTTCAGATACGGCGGTGGCTTCGGTGGGTTATGCCAATCAGATCGTTTCGGTGATTTTACTTACATATGTAATTATAAGCTCATCAATATCAATAGTGGGGGCGCAATATCTAGGAGAGAAGAGAACGGAAGATACGTGCAGGATATCAAGGGATGCTTTGGCTTGTACACTAATTGCAAGTATTTTTTTGACGGTTATTTTGTTGATAGGTAATAATCTTGTTTTAAATATCATGAATATACCTAACGATATGAGAGAGGGAACGAGAACATATTTTATTGTAATATCTATGGGCTTAGTGTTCCAGGGAGGGAATACGGTTTTTACTGCTGTTTACCGAATATTCGCAAGAGGCAGATATGCAATGTACATCGGTATATTTACCAATATATTAAATATTATAGGGGATGCATTGGTGATATCCGACCCTTTAAAATATAATTATGATTATATTTTAGGGGTAGCCGCTGTGACGGTGTTCAGTAATTTTGCAGGATTTGTAATGATGTGTTTTTCCGGCAATAAAATGCTGAAGGTTAGAAGAAGCTATCCGATATCTGCCGAGAATATAAGGTTATTACTGCGGTATGGGATTCCGGCTGCGGGCGAGAATATCTCTTATAAGGTCTCTCAATTGGTGGTTACAATGTTACTGGTATCAATGGGAAGTTATGTATTAGCAGCCAAGATATATGCTATGAATGTTATGTTGTTTGCAGCACTTATTCCAAACTCAATGGGCATTGCTACGGGAATCATCGTCGGATATTTATACGGAGAGAAAGAATACGAAGTTTTATGCCGAAAGTGTTATAAACTCAAACTTCGCACATAGATTTTAGCTATGCACCTTGAAAATTCAATATCTGGCAATGATTCAATTATCAAAGAA